>VOFB01004136.1_pt1 | contig 22763 bp, 47 predicted proteins | sample 5384141 | NCBI WGS metagenome assembly VOFB01 (sample SAMN12384721, study PRJNA508395) | human gut metagenome | isolation source: healthy gut A | host: Homo sapiens | reverse complement strand
GTCCACCAATCTCTGTCTCTGTCTCGTATCCATCGTATGGATCGAATTTCCAGTTATCGATGTTACCGATACCTACTGTATCAATATGTGCGTCAAATGCGACGATCTTGTCGCCAGTTCCCATGAATCCCATAACATTTCCTGTGGGTCGATGACAACTTCGTCAAATCCAACTTTCTTCATCTCAGCAGCGATTGTCTCTACGTGAGCTTTCTCATCACAGCTTTCTCCCCGGATTTTTTACGATAGCACGAAGGAAAGCAGTCATGTCTTTCTCATAGCCTTTTGCATACTCTTTGATTTTGTTAAGATCCATGGTTCTTCTCCTTTTGAAATAAAATCTTGTTTTGGTGTTACAGTTTCTTCTTATTGTATTGCGAGAAATGATTATCTCTCATTTCCGTCCCAGACAATTGATTTGTATCTATCCGGATCAGTGTCTCCCTCAGTAGAGAAGAGAAGTACTTTTGAGTTCTCATCCAATCCGAGGTGCTCTCTGAGCGGTTTGTACTCATCCATTGTCATGATGCACGCAAGTGTTCCAATGGTGCGGCTCCGGATTCTCCGGAAGTAACAGGCTGATCACCTTTGAAAGGTGCAGCAAGCATACGCATACCTTTGGCAGCAACCCAGTCAGGTGTTGCGATAAATGTATCAACGTGGTTTTTCAGGATATCCCATGAAATTGTGTTCGGCTCTCCACAAGCAAGACCAGCCATGATTGTAACCATGTCTCCGTCTACGATGCGGATAGCTCCGTCCTAGCACATGCTCCTTTGTAAAGACATGCAGCAGGCGCAGCTTCAACAACAACAACTTTCGGTGGATTTTCCGGATAGCGGTTAGCGAAGAATCCCTGAACTGCTCCGGCAAGTGAACCAACACCAGCCTGAATGAATACATGTGTCGGACGCTCACATCCAGCTTCATGAAGCTGATCATCAGCCTCGTTAGCCATTGTTCCGTATCCCTGCATGATCCATGCCGGAATCTCTTCATATCCGTCCCAGGCAGTATCCTGAACCATTACGCCGTTCTCTGTCTTCTCTGCCATAGCGTTAGCCATACGAACACATTCGTCGTAATTTTCTTCTTCGATTGTAGCTTTCGCCCTTCTTTCAGGATGTTGTTCAGTCTTGTCTGAGTGGATCCCTTCGGCATAAGTACTACAGATTTCTGTCCAAGCTTGTTCGCTGCCCATGCAACTCCGCGTCCGTGGTTTCCATCTGTTGCTGTGAAGAAGGTAGCCTGTCCGAATTCATTACGCAGTTCGTCAGATGTAAGAACGTTGTAAGGAAGTTCTGAAACATCCTTTCCTGTCTGCTTTGCAATGTAGCGAGCCATTGCGAAAGATCCGCCGAGTACTTTAAATGCGTTCAGTCCGAAACGATAAGACTCATCTTTACATAGACCTCTTTGAGTCCAAGGTATGCAGCCATGTGATCCAGTTTTGCAAGTGGTGTAACACTGTACTGCGGGAAGCTCTCATGGAATGCGCGAGCTTTCGCTACATTCTCAAGTGACATTACCTGAAGCTGAGAGTCATCTGTTTTTGGCATTTCGTTTACTGCCCATTTGATAGTTTCCATTATAGTGACCTCCTTAAATTAATACGTGTCATTTGCCCATGTAACTGTAAAGTGTGAATTTCGATATCCCCAAATACGAAGAAACTTTATCGCCGGACTTTGTAATAAGGAAAGCACCGGCATGATCCAGATACTGGACAACAGCAACTTTGTCGTCTTTGTTCATCATTGCAACTGGCTTTCCGACCTTTGCAACGGCCTGCTCGATCAACAGATCCAGAAGTTCATTTTACATTATGTGTGATCTGCCGTGGCGAATCACCTGTAAGATCCGGAAGATTGTCTTTCGTAGCGATCAAAGACTGAATTGCTGTACTCGCAGCTGTAAAAGCTGTGATGTCATAGTTTAATGAGAAGATGTATGAGATTGATCCGTCATCGTCTCTTATATAGAAGGTACTCGATTTCAGGATCCGTCCATCTTCTGTTTTAGTAAGATAGGAAAGCTTATCATGAATCGTTGACGGATCCGACTGAAGTGTCTCAAGAACAATTCCTGAAGGACCATCTCCGGTCTGTCGGTTCGATATATGTCCGTTCTCGATGTACACGATTGATTTCTCCAGATCTTTTGTCTTCAAATCATGAATTGCAATCTCACAGGAACTTCCAAATTGAATTGCAAGTCCGTGTGCAAGCTGCTTAAGAAAATCTAAGGTATGACGCATATGTCCACCTGCCTTTCTACATGCTTTCTGTCTTCATAATCCCATAATATCATAAAAATCACGATAGTCAATACCTTTCCTAAAAATTTTTAGGTAACAAAAACTTTTTAGATTTCTTGTTGCATTTAGACAATTTAGATGTTATTCTATGTGTATCAGAGACATTGATGTACGAAATGCACATAACAGGCAGATAGCATTTTAACATCAAAGTGTAGAAATTCATAAAAAGGAGAGGTTACAATTATGTTGATCTTAGGTAATGGTAGAGTTGTGACAAGAAACCCTGAATGTCCTTATATGGAAGAGGGCGCAGTAGCAATTGATGGTAAAGTAATCTGTAAGGTTGGACCAACAGATGCGTTGAAGAAGGCTTATCCAGATGCAGAGTTTATTGATGCAAAAGGCGGAGTGATTATGCCGGCATTCATTAATACTCATGAACATATCTATAGTTCTTTTGCAAGAGGACTTGCTATTAATGGATACAATCCAACAGGATTGCTCAGCATGACGCTGATAGAAACCTGACACTGAATGATACTTATTTAAGTGCTATGGCTACTTATATTGATTCTATCAAGAACGGTGTAACCACAGTGTTTGACCATCATGCAAGTTTTGGAGCTATCAAAGGTTCCTTATTTGAAATTGAGAGAGCAGCGAAGGAAACAGGAATTCGTTCCTGTCTCTGTTATGAAGTTTCTGACAGAGATGGAAAAGACAAGGCCAGAGAGTCTGTAATGGAGAATGCAGAATTTATTCGTCATGCACTGAAGGATGACAGCGGAATGATCGCCGGAATGATGGGTATGCATGCATCCTTTACAATCTCTGATGAGACAATGGAACTGCAGCAGCAAACAAACCGGATGAAGTTGGTTATCATATTCATGTTGCAGAAGGAATTGAAGATCTGCATCACTGCCTGAAACATTATGGAAAGAGAATTGTTGACCGTCTGATGGACTTCAATATTCTTGGAGAGAAGACACTGCTTGGACATTGTATCTACATCAACCCACATGAGATGGATCGATCAAAGATACAAACACAATGGTTGTTCATAATCCGGAATCAATATGGGTAATGCCTGCGGATGCCCTCCAACCATGGAGATCGTTCACAGAGGTATCTTGACAGGTCTTGGTACAGACGGTTATACTCATGATATGATGGAATCCTTCAAAGTGGCAAATATTCTTCATAAACATCATCTTTGCGACGCCAATGCGGCATGGGGAGAAGTTCCGAAGATGCTGTTTGAGAACAATGCAAAGATTGCAGGACGTTATTTCGACCAGAAGCTCGGGAGTTCTTGAAGAATGGCGCAGCAGCAGATGTGATCATTGTTAATTACAATCCGCTGACACCAATGAATGAGAATAACATCAATGGTCACCTTGTGTTCGGAGTAACTGGACACGATGTTGTGACAACTGTTGCAAACGGTAAAGTATTGATGAAAGACAGAAGACTGACAGAGATTGATGAAGCGAAAGTTATGGCAGACTGCAGACAGGCAGCAGCCGAACTTGGAAAACGTATCAACAGTCGTTAGGCTTAGATTGACGGATACCGTTCATTAATGTTAACATATATAACAGATGTGGACAGTATCTTTGATCGCACATTTCGTCAAAACTAACCGGAAAGGACAATAAAATAATGAAAGAAAAAGAAATCAGAAGCACCTCGCAGAGGAAACGAAGAACTGTTTAAGTGGAATGGTAATCCGACATTTGGTCAGATACTTCCGCTTGCTGCCCAGCATGTACTTGCAGCAGTTGTAGGATGTGTTACACCGGCAATTCTGGTTGCAAATGCAGCGAATAATGCAGGCGGAAATGTAAACATGGGTCTCTTGATCCAGATGTCACTTGTATTTGCAGCATTATCAACATTCCTTCAGCTGTATGGAAATAAGATCCATCTTGTATCCGGACTTCCGGTCATCATCGGTGTAAGTTTTGCTTATGTTCCGACAATGACAGCAATTGCAGCACAGGCTCAGGACGTTAACACGATTTTTGGCGCGATGATCGTAGGTGGTATTGTAGCAATTATCGTTGGACTTACTATTAAGCAGATCAGAAAGGTGTTCCCACCACTGGTAATCGGAACTGTTATCTTTGCAATCGGTCTGTCTTTTATAAGACAGCCATTAACTACATGGCAGGAAACTCCGCGAACACATATGAAGTGATCGTAGAGCAGAGAGGTCAGACAGCAGCACTTGTTTATGGTTCCTGGGAGAACTGGCTTGTATCCCTTGTAACACTGGCAATCGTAATCGGTCTGAACCATTACGGAAAAGGACTTTCAAACTTGCATCTATCCTGATCGGTCTGATCTGTGGATATGTACTTGCATTGTGCTTTGGAATGGTTGATTTTTCAGCACTTTCAAACGCAGGTTGGTTCCAGCTTCCACAACCGTTTGCTTTCGGTGTAAAATTCGATATCTCAGCGATTATCCTGCTGGCGATTTTGTTCCTTGTCAATTCCATTCAGGCAATCGGAGATTTTTCCGCAACAACAAGTGGTGGTATGGATCGTCTTCCTACTGACCAGGAGCTCAACGGTGGTATCATCGGTTATGGTATCAGTAATATCGTAAGTGCATGTTTCGGATGTCCTCCGACAGCAACTTACAGCCAGAACGTAGGTATTGTTGGTTCTACAAAAGTTGTAGCAAGAAAGGTATTTTCACTTTCAGCATTTATCCTTCTGATTGCAGGACTGATTCCGAAATTCTCAGCACTTCTGAGAACAATTCCTCAGTGTGTACTTGGTGGAGCAGTAGCATCTGTATTCGCAGGTATCGCAATGACAGGTATCAAGCTTCTTGTAAGTGAAGGTATGTCTACAAGAAACACAACAGTTGCAGGATTATCTATTGCAATCGGTATGGGTGTATCCTTAAGTAACGGATGCTTAAATCAGATGACATCAACAATTTACGATGGATTAGAATGACAATGGGACTCGAGAACTTCCAGTCCATCATCAATAACACATTTGCATCATCACCGGTTGTACTGGCGACAATTTTTGCAGTTATTTTGAATCTGGTTCTTCCGAAAGCATCCAAAGCCGGAGGAAAATAAAAGGAAACAGATCTTTGAGAAAAGACAGGTTCTTGGGGAACGATCTGTCAGAGATTTCAAAGATTTAATCATTACGGAAGAACCTGCCGATGGCAGGTTTTCCGTGATAAAAGAAAAAAAGAGAGGTAAAAAGTATGAGTGAAATTATGAGACCTATGTCATTTGAACAGCTTTTAAACTGGACATTGACAGAGTACAAAGAGAATGGAACAGTATTTGGAGAGCGTCATCCATATCATGCGGACAGCAAGTTCAACCGCACAACTTCGGACGCGATCTTGAGACACCAATCGGACCGGCAGCAGGTCCAAACACTCAGCTGACACAGAATATTATCGCAGCTTACTACACAGGAAGCCGTTTCTTCGAGCTGAAGACAGTTCAGGTAATGGACGGAGACGAGCTTGCAGCATGCATCAACAGACCATGTATCAAGGCTGATGACGAGTGCTACAACTGTGAGTGGTCTACAGAGCTGTTTGTTCCACAGGCAATGGAGGAGTACATCAAAGCATGGTTCCTGCTGAAAGTGATTTCCAAAGAATTTGGTCTGGGAAGCATGGATGGATTCCAGTTCAATATCAGTGTGGGATACGATCTGGCCGGAATCAAATCAGAGAAGGTTGACACATTCCTGAACACAATGCAGCATGCACAGGATTCAGAGATTTTCAAGCACTGCAAGGCTTATCTTCTTGAGCATGTTGACCTGTTCGAGAAAGTGACAGCAGAAGATATCGAAAGCATTTCCGGTGATATCTGTAATTCTGTTACAATCTCTACACTTCACGGATGCCCTCCGGAAGAAATTGAGAAGATCGCAATGTATCTGATCACAGAAAAGGGATTCCATACATTTATCAAATGTAACCCGACACTTCTTGGATACGAGTATGCAAGAAAGACAATGGATGACATGGGATACGATTATATCGCATTCGGTGACTTCCACTTCAAAGATGACCTTACAGTACGAGGATGCTGTTCCGATGCTGAACAGACCGATCAAGCTGTCTGTCAGGAAAGAAACCTGGAGTTTGGTGTGAAGATCACTAACACATTCCCGGTTGATGTAAAACAGAACGAACTTCCAAGTGAAGAGATGTATATGTCAGGAAAATCTCTGTATCCACTTTCCATCTCCGTAGCAAATATGCTGGCAAGAGATTTCGGTGGAAAACTGAGAATCTCCTATTCAGGTGGTGCTGATTTCCATAACATCGAAGGAATCATCGATGCAGGAATCTGGCCGGTAACAATGGCTACAACAATCCTGAAACCAGGCGGATATGACAGACTTTGCCAGATTGCAGGACTTCTTGAGAAAGAAGGCGTTGTATTCACAGGTATCGACGCTGCCAAGACAGAGAAACTGGTTGAGGAAGCAAAGACAAGCCCATATCATGTAAAGGCTGTAAAACCGCTTCCGTCCAGAAAAATCAACAAACAGGTTCCGCTGATCGACTGCTTCATTGCTCCATGCGAAGAAGGATGTCCGATCCACCAGGATATCACAACTTATGAATCTGGCAGCTTGTAGAAGCTGGTAAATATGAAGAAGCATGGATGTTATCACAGAGAAGAATCCACTTCCATTCATTACAGGAACAATCTGTGCACATGCTTGTATGGGCAAATGTACACGTAACTTCTATGAGTCACCGGTACATATCCGTGAGATGAAGCTTGAGGCAGCTCAGAACGGATACGAAGCACTGATGAACAAGCTGACAGCACCTGCAATCACAAAAGAAGGTAAGGCAGCAGTGATCGGTGGAGGACCGGCTGGTATGGCAGCTGCTTACTTCCTGCGCAGAGCTGGAATGGCAGTTACAGTATTTGAGAAGAACGACGCTCTCGGCGGTGTTGTTCGCCATGTGATCCCAGAGTTCAGAATTCCGGGAACATCTATTGATAAAGATGCAGCACTTCTTGAGAAGATGGGCGTTGAAGTTCGTCTGAACACAGAAGTAAAAGATACAGCAGCACTGAAAGCAGAAGGATTTACAACAGTGATCCTTGCAGTAGGAGCTTCTGAGCCTGGAGTATTAAGACTTGAGCAGGGTGAAGCTAAGAATGCACTCGAGTTCCTGGCTGACTTCAAGGCAAATAACGGAAAACTTGACATCGGTAAGAACGTTGTAGTTATCGGTGGTGGTAACACAGCAATGGATACAGCAAGAGCAGCAAAACGTACAACAGGCGTTGAACATGTATATCTTGTATACAGAAGAACAAAACGCTATATGCCGGCAGACGAAGAAGAGCTGGTAATGGCAGTAGAGGACGGCGTAAATTCATGGAACTCCTTTCTCCTGTTAAACTTGAGAATGGAAAACTGATCTGCGAAGTTATGGTTCTTGGCGATATGGATGCTTCTGGAAGAAGAGGCGTTGTTAAGACAGGAGAACTCAAAGAGATCCCGGCTGATACAGTGATCGCAGCTGTTGGTGAAAAAGTTCCGACTGCTCTTACGAGGCAAATGGAATCAACGTAAATGACAGAGGACGTGCTCTTGTAAATGAAGAGACATTAGAGACAAACGTAGAGAACGTTTACGTTGTTGGTGACGGACTTGGCGGACCGGCTACAGTAGTAGAAGGTATCCGTGATGGTCTCAAAGCTGCTCAGGCAGTGATCGGAGACTCTTGTAAGAGATTTCGATGCAGAGACAGATGAAGCTGTTGTATACGAGAGAAAGGGTAACCTCGAAGACGTACGCGAAGACAGCACAGAGGCTAAGAGATGTCTTAACTGTGCAGGAATCTGTGAGAATTGTAAGGAAGTTTGCCCGAATAGAGCAAATGTAGCAATCAAGGTTCCGGGACTGGAGAAACATCAGATCATCCATGTGGATTACATGTGTAATGAATGTGGTAACTGTAAGAGCTTCTGTCCATACGACAGTGCTCCGTACCTGGATAAATTCACATTATTCATGGACGAGAACGATATGGCAGACAGCAAGAATCAGGGATTCACAGTACTGGACAAAGATGCAGTACACTGCAAGGTTCGTTTCTGTGGAGAGATTCTCGACTGGACACTTGGAGAAGAGACAAAGATTCCGGAAGCACTTCAGAAAGTAATGGAGACTGTTTGCAAGGACTACACATATCTGTTAAGATAATAGCAGAAGGTTTATGTGAGATTGCTCCGGTGGAAATTGAGTGAGACCAGAGTGATAATATGTGAGATAGATAGCTCACAGGCATTTGCCTGTGGGCTATCTTCTTTCAAAAGACGCAGAAATATAGAAAGAAGGGATCTGTAAAATGATAAGCTATTTCAGAGATGACAGACTTTGTGAAGCAGACTCTTTCTTATCGGTAGTAAAGCCTGACTATACAGAATGTCCGATGATAGCTGCTGTCGGTGCGGGAGGAAAGACCCTCTACAGTGAGAAGGCTTGCAGAAGAGTATGCGCTGATGGGGAAAAGGCAATTGTTCTTACAACAACTCATATGAGAGAAGAGACGACTCCATGGAGTTGTGTGGCTGAAGAGGAAGAGTGGATTAGTAAAGGAAAGCGCTGCTTGAACGAGTGAAGGAATGCCTTGAACAATATGGACAGGCCTGATTGGGGCAAGAGCGAAAAAAGGGAAAATGAGCTGCGTTCCGGAGTTGATTCTGGCAGAGATAGAAAGCTGGAATGTGCCATTACTTGTTGAAGCGGACGGAGCAAGGATGCTGCCGTTAAAAGTACCGGGAGAACAAGAACCTGTGCTCCTGCCACAGACAACACATGTATTTTCCGTTTATGGAATGGACGCTTTGGATCAAAAAAAGCTGGAAGAAATCTGCTTTCGAAGTGAAAAAGGCGGCAGAGCTTCTTGGAAAACAGCCGGAAGATCAGGTGACAGAAGAGGACCTGATAAAAGCTTGCCTGTCATGAACAGGGCGGGCAAAAAGGCTGTCCAAAGCAGGCAGAGTATATTGTTGTACTGAATAAGGCAGACACAAAGGAGCGGCGAGACAGAGCGTGTAAGATTGCAAAGTGCTTGTATGAGAATGGAATCAAGAATATATTTGTGACATCTTATATGCTGTAATAAATATTGTAGAAAAAGTGCAGAGATTATTCTTGAACGTAAATAAATTAGAAAATAACGGAGAATCATAGAAGATTCTCAGGAAAATAGATGGGAAGTATTGAGATGAAGATATTGATTAAAGGTGCGGAGACCTGGCAACAGGAATCGCATCCAGATTATATGGCGCAGGGCATCAGATCATGATGACAGATATTGCTGTGCCATTGACGGTCCGCAGACTAGTTGCATTTTCCAGAGCGGTTTATGAAGGTGAGGCAGTTGTAGAAGATATGACGGCGCGCCTGGCAAAGAATCAGGAAGAAGCAGAGGAGATTATGGAACAGGGAGATATCCCTGTGATCGTTGATCCAAAGGCAGAATGTATACAGTGGTTTCAGCCGGATGTGATCGTGGATGCCATCCTTGCAAAGAGAAATCTCGAACAAAGATCACAGATGCACCATTTGTTCGATCGGAGTCGGACCTGGATTTACTGCTGGAGAAGATTGTAATTGTGTAGTCGAGACAAAGAGAGGACATACACTGGGTAATGTGATCTGGGACGGAAGTGCGATCCCGAATACCGGAGTTCCGGGAAATGTTGGGGGATATTCTATTGAGCGTCTGATCAAAGCATCCGCAGATGGGGTGATCGAACCGAAGGCTGTGATCGGCGATCTGGTACGAAAAGGACAGATCGTTGCAATTACAGGCGGAGAGCCGGTTTATGCGCTGATGGACGGTATCGTTCGCGGAATGCTTCAGCCAGGTGTTCAGGTGACGAAGGGGCTAAAGATCGGAGATATTGATGCTCGTGCAAAGCAGGAGCATTGCCGGACAATCTCAGACAACGCAAGGGCGATCGGCGGAGGTGTGCTCGATGCAGTCTGCAGTTATGAAAAGAGCAGAGGAAAATACGCATTGATCTTGCTGGCGGCAGGTCAGAGTGTTCGGTTCGGTTCAGATAAACTGAAAGCAGTTGTAGAAGGTGAAGCAATGTATGAAAGTGCGATCAGCCGGTTTGAAGCATTTCAGGGATTCAAGTCTTATGTAGTGACAGGAAAAGAAGAGATTACACTTTCAGCAGAGTCAGCAGGCTGCACGGTGGTATGCAACAAAGAACCGGAGAAGGGAATCTCTTTTCTGTAAAGCTCGGTCTGACAAAGGCAATCGAGGATGCGGATGAAAATGGAACACCGCTTCGAGGAGTCCTGTTCAGTGTCTGCGATCAGCCAAGATTAAAAAATCCACGATTCAGAGAATCATAAATACAGCATTTCATAATCCGGGAAAGATCGTTTGCGCAGGAGAAGGAACAAGAAATGGCAATCCGGTCTTGTGGGATAAGAGATTCTTTGATAAACTTTTGGAGTTAGATGGAGATATCGGTGGAAAGAAGATATTGAAAGAAAACTTAGATTCGCTGAAAATTGTGCCGGTACAGGCGGGAGAACTTCAGGATATTGATCGCAAAGAAGGATCTCGAACGGCATTATGATAGAATTGCTGGTTGCATATAGTGTGAACAGTAATAAAAATAGCAGCGGTGAGCTGAAAGGAGAATGCAAATGCGGGTAGGAGCAGTGATTGCGGCAGCAGGAAAATCTGGTGGATATAAGAGTTATGATAAGATGAAGTCGGTGGATGGAATCCAGGTTCTGCGTCAGATGATTTTAAATTTCAAGAGAGCAGGCGTGGATGAGATCGTGCTGATCACAGGATACCAGGCGGAGCAGGTGGAGAAGAAACTGGCGAAGCTTGGTGCAGTATTCCTTCGCAGTGAAGATTATGAGAAGGAAGAGATGATCACGTCAGCAGTTCGAGGGATGAACTACCTGAAACCGCGCTGTGAGAAATTCTTCTTCTGTCCGGCAGGAGTTTCTCTTTTCACAGAAGATACCGTACGTGTGTTGATGCAAAAAGCGAAAGAAAATGAAAACGATCAGGAGAAAGTCTATGTACCTGTCTGGGAAGAACGAAAAAGGACATCCGATCCTGATGGATCGCAGTATGATCGATCAGTTTGCTTCTTATGAAGGTGAAGGTGGACTTAAAGGCGCCATGGATGCGCTGAATGTAGAACGCATTTTCGTTCCGGTGGAAGACAACGGTGTAGCGATTTACTCCGGACAGGGAGAATCTTTCCGTGAGATTTTCAAAGAGAAGGAAAAGGAGAGAAGAATCCGTCCGAGTGAAGCTTCAGTTGGAGAAGAATGAGAACTTCTTCGGTCCGGGAATTGTATTCCTTCTGCGTCAGATCGATACACTTGGTTCGGTAAGAGACGCCTGTGCAAAGACAGGAATGTCTTACAGCAAGGGCTGGAGCCTGATCAGAAGTGCAGAGAAAGAACTCGGATATACCGTCGTAGAGCGAGTCCGGGAGGCAAGCATGGCGGTGTAGCCAGTGTAAGCAAAAAGAACAGGGAAAGACATACTCAGAAAATATGAACTGTTGGAAAAAGATGTGGCGAAATATGCAGAGAAGAGATATAAGGATATATTTGAATCTTGATCTGTCTTTTACACGCAATATGTGAAAAGAAGAAAGCTAATATTAGCGAAAAAAAGCGGTCACATGACATTATTAAAATACAGTTAATGAAAAAAGTTGCGTAAATCGCAACTTTTTTCAAGAAAAAAACGATTGTTAAAATAAAACAAATCGGTTATAATAAGACCATCATTTAGAAAAAAAAAGACAGGAATAATTACAACATTTTTATGAACAAGGCGCCTGTCAGGAGGAGATAGGATGAAAAAGAGAATTTTAGCAGCAATGATGGCAGCCGTAATGGTGTTTTCTATGGCTGGATGTGGATCCAAAGCCGACGAAAGACAGACGACACAGCAAAAACAGAAGCAACTGACAACAAAGTCAGTGATGAAGAAGAAACAGAGATCCAGGTATTTATTGCAGCCAGCTTAAAGAATGTAATGGATGAGCTTGCAACACAGTATAACGAAGAGCATCCGAACGTAAAAATCACATACAATGCAGACAGTTCCGGAACATTGCAGACTCAGATCGAAGAGGGATATGAGTGTGACCTGTTCTTCTCTGCAGCACAGAAGCAGATGGATCAGCTTGAGTCCGATGGTCTTGTGGTAGACGGAACAAGAGCGAATGCTGTAAACAACCAGGTAGTAGTTGTGACAAGAAAAGACAGCGGCACAAAGGTGACAGGTCTTGAGAACTTAAGCGAAGCAGAAAGCTTTGCACTTGCCGGCGGAAGCGTACCGGTAGGTAAGTATACAAGAACCGCACTTATGAATATGGGTGTTCTTCCGAAGGTGGATGATCCTTCAGCAATCACAACAGAAGAAGTATCAGAAGCACTTGGCGGACTTGAGATCAGCGAGCAGGACAACGTAAGCAAGGTTCTTTCCGCAGTAGTGGAAGGATCTTTGTGAAGTTGGAACAACTTACTACTCTGATACATATGGATTCGAGGACGAACTCGATATTCTTCAGACAGTAGGGTATGATCTGACAGGAAATGTAATCTATCCGATCGCACGTGTAGTAAATGATGAGGTTGATGATGCACAGAACGCAGCAGCAGATGATTTCATCAAGTTTGTTCTGTCAGACAATGCAAAGAAAGTATTTGAGTCTTATTACTTCGATACAAATGTAGAATAAAAGATAGTGTGATAGTAACGGATGTGTTACTATAGAAGTAGAGGCTGCCAGAAATGAAAAGTTTCGGACAGCCTTTTTCTTATAGTTGTAAAGGAGAGTGAATGATAGAATGGATGAAATGATGGAAATCCTGAAGAATCTGGATTGGAGCCCATTATTTATTTCAATAAAAACAGGAATCGTAGCTACGATATTTTCCTTTTTCTGGGAATCTATGCGGCACGTAAGGTTGTGAAGACAACTCCTGGGAAAAAGGCTATTATAGATGGAATACTGACCTTGCCAATGGTACTTCCGCCGACAGTGGCCGGCTTTTTCTGTTACTGATCTTCAGCAGGAGAAGACCGTTTGGAATCTTTTTATTTGAAAATTTTGGAATCAAAAGTAGTACAGACATGGCTTGGCTGTATCATTGCTGCCACAGTAATTTCATTTCCGCTGATGTACAGAAATGCCCGTGCTGCTATGGAACAGATCGATGTGAATCTGATCATGCAGGAAGGACACTCGGCATGTCAGATACAGAAATCTTCTGGAAAGTAGTGATCCCGACCGCAGGACCTGGAATCGCATCCGGAACGATTCTTACATTTGCCAGAGCACTCGGAGAATATGGAGCGACATCTATGCTGGCCGGAAATATTCCGGGAAAGACAGGAACAATCTCGCAGAAGATTGCAATGGTCATTCAGGACGGAGACTATATGACAGCGGGCGTGTGGGTTGCGATTGTCATGGTGATTGCATTCCTGGTGATCTTCCTGATGAATCTGATCTCGGGCAAGAAAATGAAGAATGTTAAGAGGTGGTAAGAGATGGCGATAGAAGTAAAGATTCAGAGAAAACGGAATACATTTGAGCTGAACATAGATTTTAAAAAGTGATTCTAAACGAATCGGAATCCTCGGCGCATCCGGATGTGGAAAGAGCATGACACTAAAGAGTATTGCAGGAATCGAGCCGCCGGAGAGCGGATTGATCAAAATTGAAGGAAAGACAGTTTACGACAGCGAAAATAAAGTGAATTTAAAACCACAGAAGCGTAACATTGGCTATCTGTTTCAGAATTATGCACTTTTCCCTACAATGACGGTGGAAAAGAATATCGCCGCCGGATTAAAAGGGAAAAAAGCAGGAGAATGCAAAGCGTGTGCGTGAGATGATTGAGAAATTTCAGCTGACAGGACTGGAAAAACGATTCCCGGCAGAGCTTTCCGGAGGCCAGCAGCAGAGGGTAGCCCTTGCGAGAATCATGGCTTATAAACCGGATGTGATTCTCTTAGATGATCCATTTTCAGCACTTGATATGTATCTGAAGGACCGTCTGCAGCAGGAATTACAGGAGCTTTTCGAAGATTATGAGGGTACTGTGATCATGGTGTCTCACAGCAGAGATGAAGTGTACCGGTTCAGCGAAGAGCTGCTGATCATTGATCGAGGGACAGATTGTGGCAGCAGGGAAGACAGAAAGAATTGTTCCAGAATCCGCAGAGAAAAAGAAGCGGCACGGCTGACTGGATGCAAGAATTTCACAAGAGCAGTTTATGTGGATGAGCATACCGCAGAACTGATAGACTGGGGGATTACATTACATACAGAACAAAGAAGTATCCCGGAAAATATCAACTATATCGGTTATCGCGCACATGATTTTGTTCCGGTCTGGGGAGGATGTGGAAAGAATCAGATTCCATTTAGATTAGAGAGTAAAGCAGCGCTTCCTTTTGAAGATAACTATTATCTGAAGCCTGCAAATGAAGAGGCAGATCGCCTGTGATCTCCTGGTTTGTACAGAGAGAGAATCAGGAGAAGATCAGGGAAAAGGAATGCCGGATGCGCTGGAGCTGGTGGAGGAAGAAGTGCTGTTCCTGGAATAGCATCTTCCCATATAGATGATTTTTTGAGTGAACCGTTACGCTTTGAAAGAAATGTAAAAACTCTTTTTCAGGATATTTACATCAGGGAAAACTAGTATATAATAAGCACGTTTTTCAAAAACACATCCGTCCGTTGGTTACGAAAACAATTCTTGTGAACAGTAATCAACGGACGGGATGTGTTATGTATGTAGTCACTGATAAATACGGAAAAGGAGGAGCAAAAATGAAATCAGTACAGAATGATATGACTGTTGGAAGCCCAATGAAGATGATCTTAAGTTTTACATTTCCAATTTTTCTTGGAAATGTGTTCCAGCAGTTTTATAATATGGCAGATGCCGTGATCGTTGGTAAGTTCGTTGGAACAAAAGCGCTGGCAGCGGTTGGAAGTACCGGAACGATCATGTTTCTGATCTATGGATTTGTAGTTGGAATGACTGCCGGGTTTACAGTTCTTACGGCTCAGAAGTTTGGTGCGGGAGATATGAAGGGGATGCGGCGCACCGTTGCGGGGGGCAGGAATCCTTTCGTTGTTGATCGGTCTGTTCCTTACGGTTACCTTTATGTTATTTATGAAACCACTTTTGCATCTGATGAATACTCCGTCAGATATTTTTGCAGATGCATATGCATATATTATGATCGTCAGTGGAGGAATTCTTGCACAGATGCTTTATAACTTGTTATCCAGTATTTTAAGAGCACTGGGAAACAGTAAGATTCCATTGTACTTTCTGATTATCAGTGCGTTGCTGAATATCGTGTTGGATCTGGTTTTAATCATTGTGTTTCAGATGGGCGCACCGGGAGCGGCAATCGCGACGGTAGTGGCACAGGGCATATCAGGTGTACTCTGTCTTATTTATATTATGTGGAAGATTCCGCTTCTTCATCTGAAAAAGGAAGACTGGCATGTTGGCGGACAGATTTATGCGATCCAGTTAAAGATCGGACTTCCGATGGCATTGCAATATTCTATCACGGCAATTGGAACTATGATGGTTCAGTCTGCCCTGAATATTTTGGGATCTACGCTTGTGGCGGCATTTACCGCGGCAAGTAAGATTGAGCAGGTTGTGACACAGGCATATGTAGCGATGGGAACCACGATGGCAACTTACGGAGCACAGAATATCGGAGCCGGAAATGTACCAAGAATCCGTCAAGGTTTCAAGGCGTGTACGATTCTTGGTATCGGTTACTCTCTTTGTAGCAGCAACATTTATCATGACAGTAGGAAAATACATGACCTATCTGTTTGTCTCAGAGGATGTGGATATTATCATGAGTTCTGTGGATATCTATCTGAAATGTATCGGACTTTTCTTCATACCGCTTGCAATTGTGAATATCTACAGAAATGGAATTCAGGGACTCGGTTACGGACTGCTGCCGATGATGGCCGGTGTTGCTGAACTGATCGGAAGAGGTGTGGTAGCACGGATCGCAGCAAGAGAGAAAGTTATCTTGGTGTTTGCCTGGCCAGCCCGGCTGCATGGGTGCTGGCAGGAGGCCTCCCTGATCGCGATGTATTATTATATTATGAATGTTCATATGAAGAAGATGTTTGGGGATTATAATCAGAAGGTCTGATTATTCACAATGTGCATTGCATCGCGGTTCGCATTCAACCATTTGGATTTCTCAGTTTCAAAAGCGTTCGAAAAGCCAGGCAATAGCTTCATCCATTCCCTCATCGGAGAGCGGAAATGTCTTTTGTTCTTTCTCTTCTTCCGGTGTATCTTCAAAGCACCACGGTTCTGGATAAATGAATACGGTGAAGGTTGTGCTGCTTTTTCCGTCATCTCCGCGAAAGAAATAGCGCATTCCGTGATGTGTACCTGAAAATGGTTCTTTCTTAAGTCCCCGTAAGGAATCAGTTTTTATCAATCATAGTAATACAATGTCCTTTCGAAAAAAGTAATTTGTTTTGTTATTGCGTTTTTGAAAAAAGGAAGCCAGAAGTCTGGCTTCCTTTTTATTATAGTGGAATGCGTTTTCTTCTGCAAGAAATGATTTATTCTATAGCTTTTTTGGCAACTTCAGTTGTGACAAGTCTTTCATAAGGAGCTCGTGAATCCAGTTCTCCGGCACTTTCCAGAATATCCTGAAGCAGTTCGAAACTCTCTTTTTCAAATATAAGATCTGCTTTCCAGGTGTCCTGTGTATAATAACGGTTTACAATCGCTGTGATGGTTTTAAGATCTGTTTCAGGAAATTGAGGGGCAATCACGGAAGCAATCTCCTCTGGCGTATGAAGCTGAACAAAATCCATACCTTTTTGAAGCGCATTTGTAAAGGATTGGATAATCTCAGGATGTTTGTCGAGATAACTTTTCTTTGCGCTGTAGGCAGTATATGGAACATAGCCGCTGTCAGTACCAAGAGAGGCTACAACATATCCTTTTCCTTCCATTTCCAAAGCGGTTGCACTTGGCTCGAATTCAACAGTAAAGTCTCCACTTCCCTCTGAAAAGGCGGCAGCAGTGGAACCAAAATCAATTCCCTGGTTGATGTTGAGGTCTGTTTGTGGATCAATTCCATTTTTCTTTAAAATATACTCAAATACCATTTCCGGCATACCACCTTTTCGACCGCCAAGAACATCCTTGCCTTTCAGATCAGTCCATTTAAAGTCCTTCATTTCTTCTCTTGCAACAAGAAAATTACCGGCGCGCTGAGTCAGTTGGGCAAAGTTGACGACAGAATCGTTAGCACCTTCGTTATATGTGTAGATGGATGCTTCTGATCCCATGAATCAATATCAGCTTCACCGGAAATGACAGCAGTCATAGTTTTGTCTGCCCCAAAACCGGTAACGAGCGTGAGATCAATTCCTTCCTCGTCAAAGTACCCATTTTCAATGGCAACATACATAGGGGCATAGAAAATAGAATGGGCTACCTCGTTCAATGTCACAGAGACAGGAGCAGAACTGGTATCTGATTTGGTTGTGTTGGCTCCGGTTTCTGTTGTGTCGATTTTGGAATTTGCATCATTATCTTTGGAAGTATCAGAACCGCAGGCTGATAACAGTCCAACAGTCAGAGCAGAAGCGAGTATTACGGAAATCAATTTCTTTTTTCATAAATCCTCCAGAGTGATATAAGATTCTCGTTTAAAATATGCAAGAAAAGAGAATATGTGTCAAATTCTACTCCAAAGGGGTGTTCATTTTGGAAAATATCCTTTATGCTTAGTGTAAACAGAAAGTAGGTGAAATGTATGGATCTTGTTAAATTGGAAAATATATTGCAGGGAAACGGAAAGCCCTGGGAATGACGCAGAAACAGCTTGCAGAAAAATTAAATATGAGTGACAAATCAGTATCAAAATGGGAACGAGGCATTTGCTTACCTGATGTGTCGGTTTATATGGAACTATGTGAGATATTGGGAATCAGCATAAATGAATTTCTTGCAGGGAGGATATTGACGCAGAAAATGTAGAAAAAAGTCAGAAGACAACATTATACAAGTTACGAAAGACAGTAAAAAGAAACAGAAAAATTTAAAGAGCATTTTAGCAGTGGTAACGACATTTGCAGTGATCATGGTTCTGGTTTTAGGAGCAGTTTTCGTTCATAAGGTGATGCAGCCGAAGAATTATATTACAGCAGTTGACCGGACAAGTGCAGAAATGAAAACCGCAGAATTATTGTCGGGAGCAGATGGGGCATATCTTTTTAATTTTTATGCAAAAGAAGAGTATAAGACATTGACAATTTATTTGTCAGAGTATCAGGCGGGAGAATTAATCAATAAAAGTAAAGTGGCAGATTTGGACTATGATGGGCTCGAATCGGCTAAAAGAGGTGTGATTGCTGTGATACCGATTTTGAATTGTTTCGAGTGAAATTGATCATAGCAGACGATTATTCTAAATGTTCTACAGATTTTCCGATTCTGGAAAATGTAGAAAACAGAGAATATTATGGAAGAAGTGCGACACAAGTGGAAGGTGAAGTTCCGATTCAGCGGGATACAGAACAGGGTCTGATGGCATTGATTTACGGAGAAGATGGATTGGAAGCAATTCCGGTAAAAAGAAATGGAGCAGGGAAATTTTAGGGAGAAGAATGATTATGTCTATTATCTGTCCTTCCGGTTTGGAAAATAATTACGTAAATGAAAATATGAGAGGTAAGATGAGATGAAAACAAGAGAAGAAGCTGCTGCCTATGGATTAACTTTCCCGGACAGCTATGAAGACAGGCCTTTTAAAGACCAACGATGGCAGGTGATCCGTGTAAAGCCGGGGAAAAGATATTTTTGTGGATTTACGAAAAAGACGAATTGATCCATTTGAATGTAAAGACGGATTCGAGATGGAGAGATTTCTGGCGTGCAGCGTATCCATCGGTAATTCCTGGATATCATCAGAATAAGGAACATTGGAACACAATTATTCTGGATGGATCTGTTCCGGACAAGGATATTGAACGGATGATCGGTGAGAGCTATGATCTTGTAACAGACAGTCCTACAAAAAGAATTTATGAAGCTGTGAAACGGATTCCGAAGGGGCATGTGGCAACTTATAGACAGGTTGCGAAGATGGCAGGAAATGAAAAGATGTCAAGAGCAGTTGGAAATGCGCTTCATAAGAATCAGATCCGCATCACATTCCATGTTTCCGTGTTGTGAATGCGAAAGGCGAGCTTGCCGGAGCATTTGCATTTGGCGGAGCAGATGTACAGGCAGAGCTTTTGAGAGAAGACGGTGTGGAAGTAGTAGATGGAAAGGTTGATCTGACAAAGTATCAGATGGATGATCAGATGGAAGAGTAAGATAGTACTGTTTCTTTTGGGAAAGATAGTGTATAATACTTACAGTGATTGCTGTTCGCAAAGTACTGCGAACAGCATCTTTGTATAGTGCAAAGAGCAGGAAAGAATACATCATTATGGTTTCGCTTTTGAAGGCAAAAAGTCCTGATCGGATAAGAAATGGAGAAATGAATGAAAATTAAGAAAGTGGCAGTCCTCGGTGCCGGAGCAGTAGGCTCTTATGTAATCTGGGGATTATCGAGCAGAAATGACATAGAGCTTGGAGTGATCGCAGAAGGAGAACGAGCAGAGAGACTGAAACAGAATGGATGCACAATTAACGGAAAAATATACCATCCCAAAGTATGGAACCCCGGAGAAACAGACGCTGTCGATTTACTGATTGTTGCATTGAAGTATGGCTCACTTTCGGCGGCATTGGAAAGTATTCAGAAAGCAACCACGGAGAATACTGTAATTATGAGTCTGATGAACGGGGTAGACAGTGAAGAGATTATTGCAGAAAAAGTAGGGGTGGAGCATCTTCTTCCGGCAGTGATCAAGGTCGCTTCACATAAGGAAGAAGATGGCTATCATTTTGATCCTGAGACAACAATCGGAATTATTTTTGGCGAACTTACTGCACCTTATGATAGTGATCGCATCAGGGCAATTGAAGAACTGTTCAAGGATACCGGAATCCATTTCCGGGCGACAGAGTATGCAAGAGAAGAGATGTGGAGCAAATTCCGGCTGAATGTCTGCAATAACCTGCCGCAGGCTATTCTCGGTGCGGGGTCGGCTGCTACCGCGACAGTGTGCATATGAAGGCGATCAGTGATGGACTGAAAGGAGAACTGGAAGCAATTGCGCAGGCGAAAGGAATCGATCTGAGTAAGACTGAGGCGTCTTCCGGGCGTGGAAGTGCAGTACCGCCATCTGCGCGTTATTCTACTTTGCAGGATTTGGATGCAGGAAGACACACAGAGATTGATATGTTTTCAGGTGCACTGATCCGTATGGGAAAGGAACTTGGAATTCCGACACCGTATAATGAATATACATATCATATGATTAAAGCACTTGAAGAGAAAAATGACGGACGGTTTAATTATACAGGAGATGAAGAGCCGACCTGGTCAAAATAAAACAGGGAAACAATTTGTGGCAGAGGCAGGTTATGAAAAATATTGAAACAGTGATGTTGAAACAACATAAAAAGGTGAGGTAAATTAAGATGAAAGAATTATACGAAGCAATCGAAGCAAAAATTAAAAGCAAGCGGTTATCCGAGAGCAATCTCCGGAGAAGATGTATACAACGACATCTGTGACCAGATTGACGGAAAAGAGAATGGAAGTTATGTATTGTTATCCAAGTTCGAAGATGATGTGATTTTTTTTGAGTATCATATCACGATTCAGGATGAAGATTTCAACCTGGGGATTTTGACAATGCGAACACCGGAAGGCGTGTTTGAGACAGATTTTGATGCGGAATAAAAGGATGAATATGTTATGAAGAAAATCAGCAGAGTTTCAACTATAATTAGCGCAATCATGCTACTTACTTATATTATTGTTCTTATCAGCATCTGGAGCAGGATTCCTGATACAGTACCGACACATTTTAATGCAGCAGGAGTGGCAGATAGTTATGGAAGCAAAAGAAACCTTGTATTTGAACCAGTTCTTGCCGCGTTTCTGTTGTTATTCCTCTCATTGATGGAAAAGAATTCCGGCAATCTGGAATTTCCCGGTGGCTGTTACAGAAGAGAACAGAGAAAGATTGTATAAGATTGCCATGATAATGATGGGCGGGATTAAGGTTCTGGTTACTGCCCTGCTGATTGATGTTGGAGTCAGCAGTCTTGTGGAAGGATATCCAATCTGGCCGATGTATATGATGCTTGGAGTGATGATAATATTGATTATCGTATCGACTGTGCAGATGGTTCGGGCGAAATAGTGTGGAATAAGAAAACAAATAAAAACCCTCTTGTGCAATATGTTTATCCAAAATCTTAAAAAATATAAAATTTATATAAAATCCTTCTTGAATTTAGCATGATGAAGTGCTAAACTCTTAACATAAAAACAGAGTGCGATCTATTTATTGATGAGTGCATCTGAATCATAGTTAAGAAAGAAGGAAAGAAAATGAACGGAGTTATAATGATGGTCATTGCCATCGTTGTATTAGGTGGAGGATATCTTTTCTATGGAAGATATCTTGAGAAGAAATGGGGAATTGACCCGAATGCAAAGACTCCGGCTTATGAAATGGAAGACGGAGTAGACTATGTGCCGGCTGATACCAATATCGTATTTGGTCATCAGTTCGCATCCATCGCAGGTGCGGGTCCGATCAACGGACCGATCCAGGCTGCAATCTTCGGATGGCTGCCGGTACTGCTATGGATCCTGATCGGTGGTGTATTCTTTGAGCAGTACAGGATTTTGCATCCATGTATGCTTCTGTAAAAAATAAAGGACGTACAATCGGTTATATTATCGAAGAGTATATCGGTAAACTTGGAAAGAAATTATTCCTGTTATTCTGCTGGTTATTCTGTATTCTTGTTGTTGCTGCATTTGCGGATGTAGTTGCAGGAACATTTAACGGATTCGTAGCCGATGATGCCGGAGTTGTAAAAGCAAAGTAGCAGCAAATGGTGCTGTAGCAACAACATCCATGCTTTTCATTGTAGAAGCCGTAGCACTTGGCTGCATTTTGAAATATGCAAAACTGAATAAATGGGTTAATACAGCAATTGCAATTGTTATGCTTGTCGCAGCGGTAGCACTTTGGACTTTATTTTCCAATGTATCTGACAAGAGAGACATGGCATATCCTGATCTTTTATTTACATTCTGATTGCCAGTGTCGCACCGGTAACAATGCTGCTTCAGCCGCGTGATTACCTGAACAGTTACTTGCTGATCTTTATGATTGCAGCAGCAATTGTCGGAGTATTTGTAGCAAATCCATCTTGTAACCTGAAAAGCTTTTACAAGCTTCAATGTAGATGGAAGTTATATGTTCCCAATTCTGTTTGTAACAATTGCATGT
>VOFB01003154.1_pt1 | contig 22768 bp, 41 predicted proteins | sample 5384141 | NCBI WGS metagenome assembly VOFB01 (sample SAMN12384721, study PRJNA508395) | human gut metagenome | isolation source: healthy gut A | host: Homo sapiens | reverse complement strand
GAATCTCCGCCTCCAGTTCGCGCGCAGGCGTCTGGCGTCGCGGTTTTGGCGGTCAGCTTGCCCCGGCGATGGTGCGCCCGCCGCTTTCAGCCAGCTGCGCAGCGTGTCGATGCAGATGCCGAGTTCCGCGGCCACCTCCCGGGCTGGGCCGCCCCTGCTCGGTGACCATCCGCACTGCCCCCGCCTTGAAGGCCTCATCGTAACGCGGCGGCGCTGGGTGCTTTCGTTCTTTGGTTGACATTTTTCATTACCCCTTTCCATTATACAGATTGTTTTTCTGTCCGGCAAATTTGATATGAACAGAATTTTAGAAGAAAAAAGCAGGAAAATTACTGTATATAACGGTGCATCACAGAGGGCGCTTTGAAATGAATCAGGTTTGTGCTCAGGGCGCTCTCAAGCCTTTTCTGTTATCTGAAAGTTTAGAGTTGTAAAACGCAAAAGAGATGAAATGAATTTTTATTAAATAAAACATTCTAAATTTCGATGCAGGATAAGGTGAATAACGGACCTGTTGCCGCTACCCGCATCTGGAACCTGGATTTGCAGGAAACATTATAAAGATAAAGCGCAATGCCGATGATGCCTGTTTCAGAAGCAGACGTCTATCGGGCATTTTTGATCTGTTCAATAAACTGCTGGAACATCAGGAGAAGGTTTTAAACCGTTGATTTCGGACTTGGAAAGATTAAAAAGCAAAGGGACAGATGAACGCTTGATGTCAATTGACAAACAGATGGTTTGAACTTATGAGGCAACATCACACGTTGGCCCGGCTTCGGACAAGGATGTATTGACGACTCGATTTTTATCAGGCGCACTTGCTCGGATCAGCCAAAAACTAGATATGTACTTCGCAGTGAGGCCAAACAGTTTTCCGATAAAAGTTAATGTGATAAGGTGTTAGAGAAGACAAATTATATCCTTGCTCTGCTGGAGAAAGCAGAGCCATTGTCCCAATTTGACGAGGAGATTTTTCTATCTATGATTGAGAAGATAGGAGGTCGGTCAACAGTGTTTTTTCATTTAAGCTGCTCAACGGGTTACTGTTAAAGGAGGATCGGTAGAGCGTGAAAAAACAACGGAATTTGGTCTAAGCATATGGTTTACCAGATGCAAAAGAGGGGCAAATCACAATTCATCGAAAAAAACACCTGCAAATTGGTTTCCAATATATTTATTCTCGTATATGAATGGAGATACGTTGCAGAATTCACATCGCCAACCAATTACAGTTGAAGGGATTCCGTATATGAACGATGAGACAAGCGGAATTTGGTCTAACTATCTCTATAGCATACTGTGCATCTCTTGCAAGCGTAAGGAAGGTACGTATGCTGTCGAAGCGTCAAGGTGGCCGATGCTTAACCCGATGACGACGGAGCAGCGGATTGCCGAGCTGCAGACGAGCGTGCGCTATAGCAGAACTTCCGTAAGCAGGGGCGCGTGATGTCCGATTGGCGGATCGCTATGGCGGAACAAAAGCAACCCAAGCGGCTGGTTGACAGCAATGAATCGCTGCGGCGCAAGAACAAGTACGGAATGATCCGGGACGAACAGGACGCTGCCGTGGAATAAATCGGCGGCACGACCGCCGGTGACTGCCGGTGTGCGGCTCTCCGCAGATGTGTTGACTGGTGACAAAATTTATGACTGTTGGGATTTTTAACGTAAAATGCAAATGGACATCCTTTTTTTCTGACAGCTGCGTGGCGCATAAATATTGGTGGGATAGGAGCGACGTTGCGATACACTATATAAATAGAGCTTAAGAGGAATTTGGATTCGGTCCACACAGCACGCGCCATTTTGCTGTTTCCGCGCAGCCGCCGTAGATCGTTGAAATAGACATGGGGCGTGAACCTCACGGCTATCTTGACAACTCTCCACGGCAAAATATCAAGCAATGGTTTGCTGCTGCTAGAACTCTGCACGAACCGCCAACAGAACTGATAAAACAGACCGAGACTGGGTTTTCGCCGCGCGGATTGGCCAGAAGGAAAGCCTTATTTTACCGTGTCGCGTATCAGCAGCCTGTTGGGGAAGAATAGATTTTCAATGGGGGTGGATGGATCGGTGATCTTTCGCATCAGAATCTGCCTGCCGACCGTCCCAGTTCAAACATGGGTACGGTGACGGTGGTGAGCGGCGGGGTGGTGAGTTCAGAAATCTGATAGTTGTTGTGGCCCATCACGGAGAGATCCTCCGGCACACGCATGCCAAGCCCAAGCGCCGCCCGTAGAACGCCGGTGGCCTTGTAGTCGTCAGTGCAGAACACGGCGGTGGGAGGATGGCCACTGTGAGGAGCGCAGTAACGGCGGACACGGTTTCTGACACCTCGTAGCTGGTAGAGGCAATAAGGGTGTGGTCTATCCGCAGGCCAGCCTCGGTGATGGCCTCAATATAGCCATCGTACCGTTTGCGATTGGCTGCATAGGAGAGTGGTGCATGTACCAGCCCGATTCGGCGGTGGCCTCGCTCCAGCAAAAAGCGCACAGCCTGATAGGCGCTTTGTTTGTCATTGGTAGACACCGTGTTGAACGGCGTCGTGTAAATATCGGGATTATCGGGTGGATATCCGATGAGTACAAAAGGGCAGTCTTCCTCCAGCAGGCGGCTGAGGAGCGGATCATGTACGAAAAGAGCCGACCACGATCACACCTTGCACCGCACCCGAGCGAATCAGCTTAATGCAGTGTTCCAACTCCATCGATTGTTTTAGATCCGTAAGTAAAAAGAGTACTGTACTCTTGCTTGGCCAGCGTGGATGTGATGCCCTGCAGGATAACGAAAAATCTGGATTAGAGAAAGCCTGGTCCATGGTGCGGCCCATAACCACCGCGATGTTTTCAGGCTGCGCGCCTCCAAGCTGCGTGCCACGATGTTGGGTGTATAGTTCAGTGCCTTGATCGCCCGCAGCACCTTTTTTCGGATGGGAGGAGAAACGTTGGAGGCGTTGTTGGCCACCCGGGACACCGTAGAAATGGATACCCCCGGCCAACCGTGCTACATCCTTGATGGTGGAGGCCATCGCTCATCCTTCTTTTTTCATGCCCACGCAGCGGGCGGATTATAGTGGAATGCAATAGGGGGAAATCAATAAAACGTTTTCTGAATATATTATAATTTTTTGTTTCAGAAAACAATAGATATAAATAAAAAAAGATGCATCTAATCCGGATTTCGCAAAATAAATAATCATATTGAATAATTATTTTATATAAATATTGATATATTTACACAAAATGTTGAAAAATATGAAAATAGAAGAAAACAAGAGAAAATAAATGATATAGTTAGATAAATAGATACAATTTCATTTAAACGCTAAAAAACAGGCTTTTGAAAAAACGTTTTCACGATTTATGCTGAAGCTGTCAGAGGCAGACAGCAAACGTCTGTGAGTTTCAACCAGATTGCCGTCCGTCTGCGCCGGGCGGCAAGACAACAGAAATGGAGGAAAAAAGATGCACAAACACACAAAGCGTTGGACAGCTTTTTGCAATGGCGATGACCCTGATCTTAATGTTGCTCACGGGGTGTGGGGCACAGCCCGCTCCTTCTGTGGTCAGCTCGTCCGCCGCCCCGTCATCCGGTGGAGCGTCCACCGTGGACGGAGAGCAGGTCGTGCGTATGTGGACTTTCCTGGACCCAGAGGCGGACAACGGCCGAAGCAAAGCGCTCAAACAGATGATCGAAAACTTTTGAGTCGGAAAACCCCGGCATCAAGATCGTGGTGGAAACGCAAGATTGGGAACAGATGACCCCCCAAGTTTTTTGCCGCACATGCGGCGGGCAATGCGCCCGACATCATCTGGTGCATCATGGATGAAATGGGTGCGGCCCTGGACCTGGGGGGCGTTGGAACCTTTGGAAAACCTCTTCCTGAAGGATTGGACGGAGGAGGAGATTGCGGATATCGACGACTCATTCTTTAATTTTGGCGTGAGGGACGGCAAGCATTATCAGATTACCCATTCCCGCAACTACATGGCCATGTATTACCGCGCAGACCTCTTTGAGGAAAAAGGGCTGGAAGTGCCCAAAACATGGGATGAATTTATTGAAGTGTGCCAGGCATTGACGGAAGTAGATTCGGAGACTGGTATTCAGCGCTATGGCTTTGGCCAGGCATTTAACGTGGACAAAGTAGATCCACTAAATCATGACCAGCCTGCTGCTGGACACGCAGGGCAACTTGTTCACTGACGATGGCAAGGCAACTGGGCCAATGCCGCAGGCGAGGAAGCGCTTCAGTTCCAATTGACTGCATCACCAAGTACGGCATCACGCCGGAAGCAGCGGTGAACTTGACTGGTGAAGAGTTGTTCACCGAGTTTGCAGCCGGAAAATACGCCATCATCACAGGCGGTGCCGTGCGTGTGCCCACTGTGCGCGCAGACGTTCCCTTCGAACCCAGCGCTGTGCAGCTGATGCTGTATCCTTCTGCCGACGGCAACGGAAATTCCCCCAGCACCATCAACGGCTGGTGCGTGGGCGTATGGTCCGGCAGCAAGGTCAAAGAGGCCGCCGGGAAATTTGTAGAGGCTATGATGAGCCCTGAATCCGATGAGTTGTGGGTTACTCTGGGCGGTCAGCTGGCCATCCGCAAATCCACGATGGAAAAACTCGGTGATTTCTATGAGGACCCCAACAACCGTTATTTGACCGTTGTGGCAGACGGCATTACAAACGCCGGTTGGCCGCAGCCTACGGATTATCCCGTGAGCTCCTGGAAGAACGACCTAACCGCGCCGCACAGATGGTGATGGTGGACGGAAGCTCAATTCCGGATGCGCTGGCCAGTGTTGCCAAAGATTTTGACGAGCGCAACGGTGGCTGACGCGCCTGCGGCCCGCAGGCGCCGGACATGAAACAGCAGGCGCGCGGGCGCGCCGCAAAGAAAGGCGCCCTTTCCTATACGATGGGCGCCTTTCTTTATCCGGCGGCCGAGTGCGCGGCCGCGGTGGAAGGAGAGGATATCGTTTGAAGATCAAAAAACGCTGCGTGATTATCTGGGGCTGTTTCTCACACTGCCTGGGATGTTTCTCATCGTTATGATACTGGTCGTACCGCTTTTTCTGCACTGTGTACAGCAGCCTTTTCAAACTGGATCACCTGCAGAATGGGGGATTTGTAGGCTTTAAAAACTACGTGACATTGTTTCAGATCCGGGCATCTGGGCTTCCTTCGGTATTACGATTTTGGTAACGCTGGTATCGGCAGGCATCTCCATGGTGCTGGGCCTGGTGTTTGCGCTGTGGATCGACCAGCGTACCGGTGCGGTGGCGTATTTGATTCAGCTCATCGGCCTGCTGCCCTGGGTCATCTCCATGATGGTAGGCACAGTACTCTGGCGCTGGATTTTGAACGGAGACACTGGTTTGTTTAACTATTTCCTACGGTGTTTGGGTATTGCGCCGGTCGCTATTTTTGAAAATAAAACAGCTTCGCTCGTCACGCTCATCGTGGTGATGGCATGGCGTACCATCGGCTATTCCATGGTGATGATCTTGGCAGGGCTCAAAGGCGTGGACAAAGGGTTGTTGGAGGCTGCCCGTGTGGATGGCGCCAATACCTGGCAGGCACTTATGCGCATCAAGCTGCCGCTCATTAAAACGCCCATGCTGCTGTCCACTATCGTGCTCACCATGAGCAATTTCAACAATAATACGGTGCCGCTCATCCTGACGGGCGGCGGCCCGGGCACGGCCACCAACGTGATCTCGCTCGAGCTGTACCGCATGGGTTTTACCTACTACAAATTCGGTCTGGCCTCGGCGTTGTCAGTGCTGGTGTTTTTGGTCAATATCGTATTTGTGGTGCTGTATGTGAGGATGATCAAATATGACGTATAAAATTGCAGAAAAAAGCGTCTTGCGCAGCGCGCCCGGGCCAGCCGGCAGCGCGCCTCGCTGCCAGAGATCGTGCTGCTGCTGATCATGCTTGTGGTGAACTCTACCCCTATTTTGTGGGGGCTGGTTACGTCACTGAAAACACGGCGCGAAATTTTGGTGTATCCCCCGAAGTTTTTCAACTTCACACCCAGCCTGGAGCACTACTTCAACGTGTTTCGCAACGGGTTAGATATAGGTATGCGCAACAGCCTGCTCTATTCGGCATGCACCATTGCTCTGGGCCTGGTGCTGGGCCTGCTGGCCGCCTATGGCTTTGAGCGCTATCATTTCCCATTTAAAAAATATTGTTTTACATCGTGATCGCAGGCATCCGCTGTCTATTGGCAGTGCAGCTATGCTGATCCCCAACTATTTGTACATGATGGAGCTCGGCCTTACCAACAAATGGTATACGCTGATTCTGCTGTATACCGCATACAATCTGCCCATGGCGATATGGATCATGAAGGGCGGCATTGAGGCCATTCCTCTGGAAATCGAGGACGCGGCACTCATTGATGGCTGCAGCCGGGCTTATATTATCGGCCGGTTGATTCCGCGTCTGATTCTGCCCTCTATTGCATCTTCAGCACTGTTCCTGTTTATCGGCGCGTGGAACGAGTTTATCACTGCTGCCGTAATGATCGATTCGCCGGAATTGCGTTCCATCCAGTTGGTAATCTATTATTTCCGCGGCTTTTTCGGTACCGACTGGGGCGCGCTGATGGCCTCGGCCATGATTGCGGTGCTGCCTATTCTGGTGGTGTTCTCGTTCCTGGGAAAGCTGATGGTGTCCGGACTTACACAGGGAGCCGTAAAGGGCTGAGGAGGAAAAAGTATGCAGAAGAAAAACTGCGCAGGCCGTCCGCTGCGACGTAGCGGTGCTGGGCGGCGGCGTGAGCGGAGTAGTCGCGGCACGGCTGGCAGCGGCGCGCCAGGGCGCACACGTGCTGCTTGTGGAGCGGGAGGATTTTCTGGGCGGAGTGCTTGTGTCGGGCCTGGGGACTCTTGGCTTTAAAGACCGCGCGGGCAATACGGTCATAGGCGGTATCGCCCAGGAGATCGTGGACCGTTTGGGCCGAATGCACGGCACGCTGGGGCACAATCCATGTCCCGTTCTAAACAGTCTTACGCCGGTAAACGCTGCGCTGGTGCGGCTGTTACTGTTTGAAATGTGCGGCGAGGTTGGCGTGCAGATGCTGCTGGGCTGCACGTTTGTGGCGGGCAAGGTATACGGGCACCGGCTGCGCCGTGTATGTTCAGGGCCGTGCCAAGCGGTTTGAGGTGGAGGCACAGGTGTTTATCGATGCCACCGGTGACGGCGACCTGTGCGAGAGCATTGGTATTCCCTTTGAGAAGGAGGCCCCGACGGCGAGTTACAGCCCGCCTCTTTGATCTTCGCCGTGTCGGGGGTGAAGAAAGAAAACTGCTGAATATGTGGAGCGCTATCCCTCCGAAGTGGAAACACCGCAGGGATATGAGATGAATGTAGACGCAGCGTTTTTTTCGAACGGTGCAGGGATATAACCTGCTGGGGCTGGACGCACTAATTCGCCGCGCACGCGCCAACGGAGACTATGTGGATGTTCCGCGCGACCGCTTTTTTTCGATCATCACGCATCCCAACGACGATACGACCATCATCAACAACACCGCCTGACAGATTTCGACGGCACGGACCTTGGCAGCTCAGCCGGGGCACCGGCGAGGCCTGCCGCCAAGTGGAGGAATTGCTCCAGTTCATGCCCAAATACATACCAGGCTATGAACAGTGCGCACTCTCCTTTATTGCACCGGTGCTGGGCGTGCGGAGACAAGGCGCTTTTTGGGCCGTCGCTGTCTGCAGGAAAAGGATGTGCGCGCAGGGGCAATTCCAAGAGATACGATTATGCGCCTGCGGGTATAACGTGGACATCCATCACGGCCGGGATGAAGGCAGTGAACTATACATTGTGGAGCGTGGATACGGAATCCCCTACGGCTGTATGGTGCCCGGACAAATGGACGGGGGTGCTGTTCACAGGGCGGCTGATTTGTGCCGACCGGGTGGCCTATGGTTCCAGCCGGGTTATGGGCACCTGCATGGCGCTAGGAGGCCGCGGGCCTAGCGGCGGCGCTGTGTGTACGGCTCATTGCACTCCGGCACAGGTGCCGGTGGAGAATCTGCGTGCGCTGCTGAAGGAGAACGGAGCCGTATTGACGATACCACAGGAGGTGGCAAGTCATGAAAACGTTGAAAAATCTGCGATATGACGTAGTCTGCGCAGGGGGAGGCGCATCCGGTGTGTTTGCCGCCGTGGCGGCCGCCCGAACCGGCGCGCGGGTGCTGCTGTTGAGAGGACAGGCTTTCTGGGCGGGTGCGGCGGCTCTGGGCATGCCTTTGCGCGGGGTGGCGCCGCAGCACACGCCGCTGTTGGACGAATTTCTATGCATCCTTACGGACTTGGGCGGCACGGCGGGCCCGCTGGATGGACCGGAGATCCCGGTGAACGGTGAGACGGTGAAACTGGCGTTCCACCGCTTGTGCCGGAGAGCGGCGTAGACGTTCTGCTGTACAGCGAGGCCTATGAGGTGCGCCTTTGCGGCGGTGCGGTGCGCGGTCTCACCGCGGTGGGAAGGATACGCTGTTGAGGTCGAGGCCCCTGTTGCGATAGACGCCACGGGTGCGGGCGCGATCTGGCGCGCAGCGCAGGGGCGCTGGAACAGGACCCGCCCCTGGAAGTGCCTGCGCGGCCTGACTCACTGGGTGGAAGCTGCCGAGCCTGGCACCGAAAAGCGGTGCGGAGCCGGGCTTTGAAAGCACGCCCCGGCGCCCGCTACGAGGGGCCTCTGACGGAGGGAGGGCCAGTCTGTACCGTCTATGCCTGTGTGGAACCCAACCGTTTTTTACAGCTACCGCTTGCCTGCAAGGTGGACCCTTTCAGACCCTGCTTTCACGCACGAGGGCTGCTGTGCAGGCGCATACAGGCGCTGGAATTGTTGCGCAGCCTGTGCCCGATCAGAGCTTTCCGCTGTGCGTCTATCGAGTGTTTCACCGCAACTGCAGCTTTGTGGTGCGCCGGTGGTGCGCTGCGCGGGAAAAAGCGTATGCGGGCCGGAGCAGGCCGCGGCAGTTACTGCAGGGCGGGACGGAAGGCCGCTGTATTTTTGGCGTTTCACATTTGAATGTGCCGCAGCCGGCGGGGCTGCTGGTGTGCGGAGCTCTGGCGGCAGAACACGGGGAACTTGGCTTGCATTGGCCACAGGCGAGGCGGCCGGAGCCTGTGCGGCATTGGCGGTGCGGCAGGGCGGCGTACCGGGTATGGTAACGGCAGAGCAGGTGCGCCGTACCACGGCCTGCTGCTGTAAGATGATTTAGCGGGACAAAGCGGCAGAAAACTGTTTTTAAAGAAAGAAGGAGTATCGTACTATGATAAGTTCCAATGTGAAAATGGCCATTATCGGTGCGGGCACATGGGGCAAAAAATCATGCTCAAATTTACAATGCGCATCCGTTTGCCGAAACGGTGGCCATCTGACGCAAATCTGTCCAAGGCGCAGGCCGTAGCGCAGGAGCTCGGCATTCCCAAGTGTATCAGGATTATCATGAAATGCTGGAAAAAAGCGGCTGCGATGCGGTGGCGATCGTCACGCCGGATTATCTCCACGCAGAGATGACCATTGCATGCGCCAGAGCAAAAAAAGGCGGTGCTTATTGAAAAGCCGCTTGCCACCACGCGGGAGGATGTGCAGCGTATGGTGAACGCTATTGAGGAAAATGGCGTACGCGTCATGGTAGACTTCCACAATCGATGGTCGCCGCCCTTCAACGCAGCTTATACAGCGGTGCGCGCAGGCGAACTGGGCGAGTTGTACAGCGGCTACTTCCGTTTGAACGACATCAAATGGTGGCTACTGATCTGCTGCCTTGGGCGGCTCAGTCTTCAATTTTATGGTTTTTGGGAAGCCACAGCCTCGACACCCTGCGGTGGATATTTGGCCCGAGGTGGAGCGAGTTTACTGTGTCAGCCGTTCCGGCGTCCTGAAGGGACTGGGGGTGGACACTGTGGACGAATATCTCACTACGCTGAATTCAAAAACGGTGCTATCGCCCACATGGAAAATGGATGGATTACCCCAATGCAAACCCGTGTGTCAACGACATCAAGTGCAATCTGCTGGGCACGAAGGGGGATGATCGCCATCGATGCCTCCAACCACAACCTGATACAGAAATATACGGATGAAAAAGTAGAGGTGCCCGATGTTATTGTGCAGAATCATATCTTCGGCCAGCCCAAAGGGCTTTGCCTTTGAAAGCATTCGAGGCTTTGTGGATGGATTGTACACCGGAAAAGATTTCCCGCTCACCTTGTACTGACGCGGCCAACACCTCGCTGACCATTTTGGCTATTATGGAATCTGCCCGAGCACGCGTCCCTGTGGAAGTATCGGGCCTGTACGAGGTGTAGGATGGAGTATCTGAGATGTGCAGTGGTGGGCTTTGGGCACTTTCGGCTCTTTTCACGCACGGGTGTGGAGTGAACTGCCGTACACCCGGCTGGCTGCCGTGTGCGACCGGGACGCAGCGCGGGCTGCCGCCTTGGGCGCACAATACGGCGTACCCTGGTACACCGATCACCGCGCGCTTCTGGCGCAGTGCCCTGCGAAGCAGTGTCAGTGGCGACGCCGGATCATCTGCACAGACAGGTGGCGGTGGATGCTGCCCGTGCGGGAAAGCATGTTTTGGTAGAAAAGCCGCTTGCGACCAGCCGTGAGGACGTGAACGCCATTGTACAGGCGGCGAAGCAGAACGGCGTGCGTGTGATGTGTGATCTGCACAACCGGGTAACCCGCCTTTTGCCCTGGCACGCCAGCGAATCGCCGGCGGAGAACTGGGGGAGGTGCGCAGCCTGTATATGCGCATGAACGATGCCTGCAGCGTAGCCACGGAGATGCTCTCGTGGGCCAAAGAATCCTCCATCTTGTGGTTTGTGGGCGTGCATTCGCTGGACCTGCTTTTGTTTTTTAAGCGGTTCCCGCCCGCGAAAAAGTCTACGCAATGAGCACCCGGGGCGTGCTGGATTCGATGGGCGTTCCCGCAGTGGATTTGTACCAGACTTCCATCGAGATGGAAAACGGAACGATCGCTCAAATGGAGAACGGCTGGATCGTGCCCGACGGTAGCCCAGCACTGATCGATATGAAGCGCACGGTGCTGTGTAGGCGGGGAATGGTGAAGATCAACGGTTCTGACAGTGATTTGCTGCGCGTATACTCGCCGCAGCGCATGGAGACACCCAGCTGCATTGCCCGCCCGGAGATCAACGACCGCGTAGCCGGTTTCGCCGTGGACAATCTGTGCTGTTTCGCACAGGGTCTTCTTGAATCCCGCCCCTTCAACAGTACGCTGCAGGAGGCGGCGGATGTTTGTTTTGCCATTGGAGCGATACACGAATCGGCTCGTCTGCATCGTCCGGTGGAGGTGCAATATTCTTAAGTGAAAAAACAGATCCTTTCGGGACATTTCCGAAACGCGGCTGCTTTTTATAGGTAATTAGAAGAAACGATCACTTCCGGAGGAGAAAGCCTTTCCTCCAACGCGCGGGCATATTTCATATTGTACAGCATGAGTGCCTCTTACCGACAAGCCCAATCGCAGTGCCGCGCCGTATGCGGCTCTGAGCGCGAAAAAAGCGGGCGCGCTCATATCAGCTACGCTCAAAACTACTGCCCGCTGCTTTGGGATACCCGCAGCACGCTAAAAAAGGAGATGCTGGAGGCCCTGCGGTTGGCAGACATGAACGTTTCTGAAGAAGAGATGGAACTGCTCACCGGCTGTAAAAAGGCTGGAGGACGGTATCGCTGCACTGACGCGTCACGCCACGACACCGGTGCTGGTGACGCCCAAAGACGCATACTACTGCTGAGCGGGTGTCAACAGCGGCCTGATGGGTACCTATGGCGGCGTGCGCGTGCATGCCGTAGACACCACGGGCGGCGCGGGCGACGATTTTTGGGTGCCCTACTCTGGCGGCTGAGGGGCCGGGACACAGCCTTGTTACGCGCTGTACCCGAGGAAGAGAGGGGGAACATCACTGCTTTTTCAATGCGGCAGGCAGGCTCACAACCCAAATGGGGCGCTTCCAACAATGCTGAATCGCGCTGCCGCTAAGAAGTAGTGTATGGAAGAGCCCAGCGTCCGGCTCTTAAGAGCGTCCGGCCACCGTCGTGGGGCACAGGGCGAGGCTGCACCAACCAAACTTTTGTTGCGCGGCCTCTCCGTATCGAGCAATAAGAAAATCCGTCTGCTGCCCTGACATTGCGGCGGGCCTGCGCGGGACGCGCAGAATTCCCTGTGGGCTCGCTGTAGCATCTTTATAACCGAAGCGTGTTTTCGCCAAAGAAGGAACACTTGTTTCGGCGAATTTGAACTCAATACAGAGAAAGACGGTGTCTAAATGAAAAAGTTCAGACAAAAACCTGTGATGTGGCGGTGATCGGCGGCGGGCCGGGCGGCCTTCCGGTGCGATACGCGCTGCGCGAATGGGGAAAAACGATTTTGGTGGAGCGAAACAGCTTTCTGGGTGGAACGGCGGCGTCCGGGCTGGGGATTCTGGGATATCTGGACCGGCAGGGCCGTAAGGCACTGGGCGGAATCGCGCAGGAGCTGATCGACCGACTGACGGGATACGGAGGCGCGATTGGTCATTACCCATGCCCGGTACACAACTCGATCACCCCTATTTCGCCGGATTGGTTCAAGATCGTGGCAGTGGAGATGTGCCGCGAGGCAGGCGTGGAGGTTCTATTCAACAGTGAACTGCTGGATGCGACGATAGAGAATGGGCGCGTGGTGTGCGCCGAGGTATACGGCAAGTGCACCCGAACGCTCATCGAGGCGAAGGTGTACATCGACGGCACCGGCGACGGCGATCTGGCATATATGGCGGGAGCACGGTATATGTCGGGCCAGGATGGCACGGGAATTATGCAGCCGTGCACACTGATGTTTACGGTAACAAATTATAATTTGGAAAATTTTTAAATTTTGCTGAGCAGAGTCCGGAGAATTTTGGAATCAAGGAGGATTATGCAAAGGGTACGACCCGACGTTTTTTCGTGCAAGCAGAGGCCACTGCTTCATCGGGATGGATGAACTGATCAAAAAAGCGAAGGCGAAAGGCGATTTTCATGTCCCGCGCAACCAGTTTATCCACATCACCACCCCTGTGGACGGAATGCTGGCCATCAACACGTCGCGCATCATGAGATCGACGCTTCCGACCCGTATCAACTGTCAAAAGGGCTGGAGGAAGGCTATTTGCAGGTCCGAGAGCTGATGGCGTTCATGAACAAATATCTGCCCGGCTTTGAGCAGGCCCAGCTGGCCGGTATCTCACCCACTCTGGGCGTGCGAGAACAAGGCACTTTGTCGGCGTAAAGCGCTTGACGCACGAGACGATGTATGCGCCGGAGACAAAGAGGGAGGCCGTCGCTCAGTCAGCATACAATATTGATATTCACAGCGGCGTGAAAGATCACATTGACCTCACCCGGTGGCAGAGCCATTTGGAATCCCCTACGGCTGCCTTGTGCCCGAAAGCCTGAACGGCCTGCTGTTGAGCGGACGCACGATCAGCGTGGACACACAGGTGTTTGCCTCGGCGCGGGTGATGGGACCGTGTATCGCTGTGGGTGAAGCGGCCGGTACGGCCGCGGCAATGAGCGTCGATAAGGGAATTGAGCTGCGCGACGTGGATGTGGACGCCCTGCGGGCCACGCTGCGGGAGAATGGAAATCTGTTCTGAGCGGCATGAAACAGGATCGGCCTCAAAAACAAGAACCAAAAATTTCAACGCAAAAACGGAAACGGATTCGTTCTGATCCGGAGTACTCATTTCGAGTGGGTATCTGTATCGTAACAGTCATACAAAAAAAGAACCGGCTGTAATTTGAATTTAGACTGTTTAAATTCAAATTGCAGCCGGTTTTTTCTGCGATTTTAGACTTTTGGATTCCCTGCCGCTGCGCTTGCGGTTCAGCCGGGAAGAAGAATTTCAATGGCTGCACCTGTCCAGACAAGGCTTGGTTCCACAGATGCGCCGGGGATGAGAGGTTGGGCCGGAGGGAGGGCTTCACCGTGCCACGGGTTCAGGATGAGCGGCTCCCTATCACAGCTCTTTTTCATCAGAACATAATGAAGTTTGTTTACAGGCGCGCCATTTTCCAGCATTTGACACACCAGGATGGCGTATTCTGCCGCCTGTTCCACGTCCAGCGCGGCTTCACAGAGCGTTCCAAACATCTTCATTTGTGCGACTTCCTGCGTTTGGCGGCCGCACTCAGTACACCGAACATTTGCCGGATCAGCGGGTTTTCCCCGAGATGGAATACTGGTTTTGCGCCCTGCTTTGCCAAGCGGCGCATCATAAGCATGGGGTTGGAATAGCTTTCAAAGCCTGGCATCGCGCAGCCAAAGACAATGTCGTTATACAGAGCAGATATGTATGCCCTGTCGGCGGCTTCAGCTTTGGCGTGCCCGGAAATCTCCCATTCGTAATAAGCCAAGGTGAAAGCTCCGCAGGAGTTTCCATCCGCTTTGCCTTTGTGTGATATATTTGCACATAGTATCCACCTTCGTTTCGATGATTTACGGGCAGCGGACCCGTTTTTCTTATTATAACATGGACACTGCATGGCAGCCACAAAAATCATGACAAAGAGTTTTGAGGGCTCAACAGTTTCCGGAAACATCAGCCGGCGAAGCTGCGTCTCCGGCGGATACCATAAAGCGCTCCGGCAGGTTTTGTGGAAAATATGGTCTATAGCGTTATTGGCCGTTTACAGGTTTTCTGGTCAAGAACTCAAAATATTTTACATTTTGTACGTTATTGAAAAAAGATGTAAAAAAGTTATGCTGAAAATCGGAAGGCGCGCACTGTAAAGGGAGGGGTGCAAATACAGTGCTGTGGCTGTAAGCTGGTTTTCGATTAAAGCACTCTTGAGAGCCGGCATGCGGCGGAACCGTAGACAACAAAACAACGAAGAGAGGAAAAATATGTATCGCGTATCCAATTTTACCGACAATGATGACGTTAAAACACTTGATCAAAAAGGGCCCTTCACCGTTATTGAATACCAAAGGGACCTGAGCGTGACGCCGGGTTCGGCTGTCACGGCTTTTTACTGTGCTCAGATGAACGTAAAAAAGCGGCAGGTCATATGTGATTTGAATCATGCGAATATTACCATCCAGGCCGGGGCCATGCAGTGGATGCTGGGCAATGTCAGCGCGACCACAGGAATCAAAGGCGTTGGGGACCTTTTCGGAAAAGCTGTACGGGGCAAGGTGACGGGGAATCTGCGATCAAGCCGGAATATACCGGCAGCGGTATGCTTGTTTTGGAACCTACCTATAAGCATCTCCTGCTGATGGATGCGGCCGATTGGGGCGGCTCTGTGGTGCTGGACGACGGCTTTTTCTTGCCTGTGACTCAAGCCTCAAACACAAAGCAGTCATGCGCTCAAATTTCTCCTCGGCGGTCGCCGGCGGCGAAGGGCTGTTTAATCTGAGCTTGAACGGCAGTGGTGTGTTTTGCATCGAGGCAGAGTGCCCCAAGGAAGAATTGGTAGAGATCATATTGGAAAATGATGTGTTGAAGATCGACGGGAACTACGCGATCGCCTGGAGCGCGGGCCTTGAATTTACGGTGGAGCGGTCTGGTAAGAGCCTGATCGGTTCGGCGGCTTCCGGGAGGGACTTGTAAATGTGTACCGTGGTACGGGCAAGGTGCTGATGATGCCTACCGCAAAAATGCCGAATATTTGATTGAGGCATTTCCCGACGGCGCCCGGCAACAGTCCGCCGGTGTAATTGTAAAAAGCGGCAGGTTATCCGCTGAAGTCTGTCCGCCGCTTTTGCCGCGCGGTTATGGGGGTCGGGCGGGCTCTTTTGGCTTGGCGCCTGCGCCGGTGTACAGACTGCGTATCCATTCCCGGCGCGGTGTTTACGAACCCGGAGGGCAAAAAGGACGATGCCGGAAAGTTGGAGTTTTTTGTCGGATACTGTTGAATTTTAATTCATATTTTGGTATGCTATTACAGGAATTCAAAGTGTTTTCCTGAAAATGCATATAATGCTCTGATAGGGAGAGCAGTTTCTACACCCAGCCGTAAACCGGGTACTATGTCATCCATAGATGGACTATGCTCCGGCGGGGCGTGGTGCTGTAGCTGTGGTCGTCATGCTTTGCGGCAGGCGGCCGTATTTTTTTGCATTTATTGAACAGGGCAGGAGGTTGTTTTATGCTGCATTCCATCACCGATGTACACGCACATTACGATGAAGCCGTCTTCGATACAGACCGCGGCGAGGTGCTGCGTACCCTGCGCGAAGCGGGCGTGTGCGCCATTGTCAATTCGCTCGAGCGTGCCGTCCTCCCGGCGCTCACTGGACCTGGCGAAACGGTTCGAGGGAGTATATGCCAGTGTAGGCGTATTTCCGTTGGAGGCCTACAACGTGCCGTCCGGCTGGTTGGAGCAGATCTCCGATATGGCGGAGGAGGACGGGTGTGTGGCCGTTGGAGAGATCGGACTGGATTACCATTTGGAGGATGGCGCAGGTCCCACATACGCGCAGCGGGAGACGCAAAAAATGTATTTCGTGCCCAGCTGGAGCTGGCGCGCCGGAAGGGAATGCCTGTGGTCATCCACGACCGGGATGCGGATGAGGACGTCATCCGGCTGTTGGCGGAACTGCCGTGCCCCGGGATGATCCACCGTTTTTTCAGCCGTGCCGAATATGGCTTTCAGCTTCTGGAAATGGGCCTTTCGCTGGGAATCGGCCCGGCTGTCACTTATTCCAATGCGGGGGAGCTGGTCCAGGTGGTGCGGCAGATGCCGTTGGAGCGGCTGTTGCTGGAAACGGACGCTCCGTTTTACCCAGCGCCCGCTTTGAAGGCAAACGGGCGACTTCGGATATGATTGCGGACGTATGTGAAGTTGTCGCACAGATACGCGGGAGACGTTACCCCGCAGGAGGTGGCTTTGGCTGCGCGTGAAAACGCCCGCCGGATGTTTGGCATCTGATCGTTTTATCGGGTACCGGCGCGGCCGCGCCGGTTCAGGATAAATAAAGACAACTGAGAAACTGGAGGAATCTGTATGAAAACCAAGCTGGACAAGTACTTTCGTATCTCCCAGCGAGGCTCCACCATCGGCACGGAGCTGATCGGCGGCGCCACGACCTTTGCCACCATGGCCTATATTTTGGCCTACATGACCGGGGCGATGTCCGCGGTGCCGGGCATTGACCTGACGGGCGTGCTGCTGTGCACCGCGCTTATCACGGCCATTTCCTGCATCGCCATGGGCCTGGTCGCCAACGCGCCCATCGCATTGGCGCCTGTTCTTGTTATCCCGAACCTGGTGGCCGGGATGGTGGCCAGCGGCGAGGCTACTTACGGCCAGGCGTTTGGCACGGTGGCAATTTCCGGCATCGTCTTTTTGCTGATCTCTGTTTTCAAACTGCGCGACCTGTTTGCACGGAGCCTGCCCAAAAACATCAAGATCGGCATCGGCGGTGCGGTGGGCCTGCTGATTGCCAGCATTGGCCTGAATACCAGCGGCCTGGCCGCTGCGGGTGAGGATGGCAGCTTCATCAATTTCAGCGATAAAAGCGTGCAGCTGGGGCTGATCGGTTTGGCCATCGCCCTGCTGCTGACGTATCTCAAAATCACGGTCAACGGCCGCACCTATAAAATCAAGGGCGCGCTGCTGATCTCTATTGTTCTTACAACGATCATCGGTATCCCCATGGGCGTTACGGTATTGCCCGAAAACATCTTCACCCGTGGCGCGCTGGCATCCATCGGCAATGTGGCGTTCCAGGTGGATATTCTCGGCGCCCTCAAACTGAGTTTTGTTCCGTTAATCATCATGCTGCTGATCAACGATTTCTTCGGCACATTGGGCACGGGCCTCGCCATGGCGGGCAAAGCGGGGCTGCTGGATGAGGACGGAATTTCCGGCCTTCGGCAAGGTGTTCCCTGGTGGACTCCAGCGCCACCATCCTGGGCAGCCTGTTCGGCATCACCACCGTGAGCTGCTTTGCGGAGAGCGCCGCCGGGGTTGAGAGCGGCAGCCGCACGGGCCTTTCAACCTGAGCACCGCGTTTTTCTTCCTGCTGTGCATGCTGTTCAGCCCGTTGTTCCTCATGATTCCCGGCGCGGCAACCGGCAGCGCGCTGATCGTGGTGGGCATCTCCATGCTGGAAACAGCTGCGCGACGTAGACTTTCGGGCTCTGAATTTTTGCCTGTGGCCGTCATGCTTCTGGTGACTGCCTATAAAGGCGACTATGTCGCGGGCATCGCGCTGGGCATGTTCACTTATCTGGTGGTCAGCGTCATCCGCGCGCTTGTAAACCGCGATGCGAAGTACGTCCCGCAGTGGCCCGCGTGGGTGCTTGGCGTGCTTATGGTACTGTATTTTATTTTCTGATCACTGCAAGAAATCGAGGCGTTGGCTATGAAAAATCTGCATCAACAGGTATTGGAGCTTCTGCCGCAGTGCATCGAGGACAGACGCTGGCTGCACCGGCATGCCGAGCTGTCTTTCCGGGAATACAAGACAGCGGATTATCTGGAGCAGGCGCTGTGCGAACTGGAAGGGCTGGAACTCAGCCGTCCTACACCCACCAGTGTGATGGCGGTACTGCGCACCGGAAGGCCCGGCCGCTGCCTCGCCATTCGTGCGGACATCGACGCGCTGCCCATCCGCGAGGAAAACGAGCTGGATTATCGCTCCTGCAATGAAGGCGTGATGCACGCCTGCGGCCATGACGGGCATGCGGCTATCCTGCTGAATTCCGTGCGGCTGCTGTGCCGCCGGCGGGAGGAGCTGTGCGGGGAACTGCGCTTTATTTTTCAGCATGCGGAGGAGACCCCTCCCGGCGGTGCGGTGGAAGTCATCCGCGCCGGCGTGCTGAAGGGTGTGGACGAGGTGTTCGGTCTGCATCTTACAAGCACGCTGCCCACGGGCAGCTTCGGCGTGCAGCGGCGTTCTCACCTCGGCCACGGACCGTTTTGAGATCGAGATCACCGGCCGCGGCGGACATTCCAGCATGCCGCAGGAATGCATAGACCCTATTGTGACCGGCGCACAGATCATCCTTGCGCTGCAGACCGTGCTTTCCCGTTCGCTTCGGCCCAGCGACCCGGCGGTGCTGTCGGTATGCCAGGCCCATTCCGGCTCGGCCTACAATATTATACCCGGCAGCATGCATTTGACCGGCTCGGTGCGCAGCTACGATGAGCGGGTGCGCGCCACTGCCGAGCGGCGTATCCGCGAGATCAGCGAAGGCATTGCCGCCTCGGCAGGGGCGGATGTGCAGGTGGAATATGTGCGCGGGTACGATTCCATCCGCAACGATCCGGCGCTGACCGGCTGGGCGCGAAATATGATTGCGCAAACCTTTGGCACGCAGGCGGTGCATGAGCTTTCGCCGATCGCGCCGGGAGACGATTTTTGCTATTACGACCAGGTGTGCCCGGGTTTTTTCCTTTGAGCTGGGCGCGGCAAACCCGGAAAAGGGAAGCGATGCTCCCCATCACAATGCCCGGTATCGCTTGGACGAAGACGCGCTGGCTTACCGCATGGAGTATACAGTCGCTCTGCTGAGCGGCCGATGCTGTTTACAGGCGCTCTGAGGCTTTGAGAAAAGATGTTGTAGTTTTTGCATATCGAGTAGCAATGCCTCGCCAACGTTTCAGGTGCAAAAAAGCATTTTCCACCAGATGACGAAGCCGATACAAGTAACGGTCATACTCCCGCTGCTGCTTGCGATTTCGTTTAGCCGGAATGACGATATTCATTCCAGCATCAGCGGCATAAGCAATGATTTGATTGGTGTCATACCCACGATCGGCCAGTAATGTTTCCGCCGATATTCCATCAATCAAGTGAATAGCTTCTTTGCAATCAGCTCGGGTACCCTCTGTGATAAGTACTCGGACCGGCATACCATTTGCATCCACGGCAAGGTGAATCTTGGTATTGAGCCCCCTTTTGTACGGCTCATGTCCTGATTACCGCCACGGGCTCCTGCCGCATGTGGATGCACCTTACAGTGGCTGGCATCAATCATCAACCATTCAAAATCGGGCTCATCAACCAGAATTTCCAGCAGTTTTTCCCAGATCCCCTTGTCACGCCATCTGCGGAACCGCTGATACACGGTACCCCATTTCCCGTAGAACGGCGGTAAATCCCGCCACGGTGCTCCTGTGCGTAAAATCCAAAACACGCCATTGATAAAGCGCCGGTTATCCTGGGCTATTCCACCCCACTGCCCTCGTTGTCCTGGCAGATGCGGTTCCAGCAGGCTCCATCAGGTTATACCGAGCCGCCCAAAACAATGGAAGAAATGTATGAGATGGCTGTCAACACCACAAAGCTCAATCCGGATGGAACGATTGACGTGATGGGCTATCCGGATTTTCCCTCTGTTTATTATACAGACAACTTTGCGGCGGCGCTGGGCGGCGGCTGGTACGATGAAGACGGAAAGCCTGCGTCGCCCGACAACGAAGGCAACCTCATGGCTTTGAAATATGCGGTGATGTACCGTGAAAATTCGGCGTTGAAAACGTAGCCAAATTTGGTTCCGCAGGCAAATATCTGGATCCCACGACCCTTCCTGGCTGGAAAAGCAGACCTTCCGCGTGGACGGAAACTGGCTTGGCGCCAACATCAACGATACCTTTAAAGTGGATGTGGATTACGGCTGCACATTCATTCCTTATCCGGAAGGCCATGAAGAGCTGAAAGGACGCGGCATTGCCAGCTCGTCCATGTTCTATATCCCCAGCAACAGCAAAAACCCGGACGGCGCCTATGATTTCCTCACCTTCATCTGCGGCCCGGAGGGAACGATGCTTCAGAGCGTGTCCCCACGGCGGATTCCCTTCGCTGTTGTCACAGCTGGAGAGCGACGAGTTTGTAAACGGCAGCTACAACAGCGATGTGTTCGCCGAATTGGCCGCCAGCCCAAATCTGTTTGCCCTGCCCAACGTGCCGCAGAGCACCGAGTACAATACGATCATCAAGGAAGAGGTAGAGCTTGCGCTCAATCTCAAGCAGACTCCGGCAGCAGGCGCTGCAAAACATCTATGATAAGGGCTCTGAACTGTTCAAGTAGTGGTGCGCATATATTTGCTGTTTGTTAACAGGTTCGTTCTGTAGGAACGAATGCACAGTTAACTGTTCGTAAAGGGGCCTTGCATGTAAAGGCCCCTTTACACATGTTATATTGCATAGCTTCTTGAAAGGTGGATATCATCATGCTTCAACACAGGGCCATCAAAAAGCAGAGCTTCAAAACGTAGAAATCATACGGCGGCGGGTATTTTATTCACGCTGCCCTGGATCATGGTTTTTTGGCGTTCAGCCTGTATCCCATCATCATGTCGGTGTATTACAGCCTGACAGACTTCAACATGTTCCAAACGCCGAAATTTGTAGGGCTTGAAAATTATTCGGCGCTGTTTCAGGATGAAAAATTTTTATAAAAGCCTGGGCAATACGCTGTATATGACGGTTCTGGGCACGCCGCTGTGCCTCGTGGCAGGCCTGCTTCTGGCGGTGCTTCTGAACCAGAAGGTGCGTGCCATGCCCATTTTCCGAACGTTCTTTTTTATCTTCCCAGCATCGTGCCGCTTGTCGCATCCTCCATGCTGTGGCTGTGGATTTTTGAACCCGCAGTACGGCCTTTTGAACAACATCCTGCAGAAACTGGGGCTGTACCAGCCCAACTGGCTGACCGACCCGCGTTTTACGAAACCTGCGCTGCTGATCATGGGCGTGTGGGGTGTCGGCAGTATTATGATCATCTTTCTGGCGGCGCTGCAGGACGTGCCCCGCACTTTGTATGAGGCTGCCGAGATCGATGGTGCAAATGCTCTGAAGCGCTTTTTTTTACATCACTCTGCCCGGAATTTCTCCTGCGATCTTTTCCAGCTGATCATGGGGATCATCAACAATTTTCAGTATTTCACACAAGCATATCTGATGATCGGAAGTTCCACGGCGGCGGTCTGAACGTGGTCAGCGGCGGCGCTGAAAATTCCCTGCTGTTTTATGCGCTGTATCTGTATCAGAACGCATTCAACCTTTTTCAAAATGGGCAAAGCGTCCGCGATGGCCTGGATCTTGTTGTTGTTGTTGGCCGTTGTGACCGCAGTCGTTTTTAAAACGCAGGATAGGTGGGTGAGCTACGGTGAAGAATAATGCTTCTCTCGCGCGTGCGAACAAAAACATCAGGCGGCGCAAGCTGTGCGGAAAAGGCGGTCACGGTATTTCTGCTTGTGGCGCTGTCCGTCGTCTTTCTGGTACCGTTTGCATGGATGCTGCTTACTTCGCTGAAGTCCATGGAAGAGGTTTATCAGCGTACTATTTTTCCGACAAAGCTGCACTTCGACAATTATATTCTGGCTGTTACGCAGATACCGTTCCTTCGCTATGCGTGGAATACCATCGTCATCACCGCACTGTGCGTTGTGGGAACCGTGATATCCTCCGCGATGGTGGCCTATTCCATGTCGAAGGTGCGGTGGAACGGGAAAAAATATTTGTTCCCGATCATCGTGGCCACGATGATGATCCCATATCAGGTCACTTTGATCCCGCTGTATATGATATGGAACAAGCTGGGGCTGATCGGCAGCATCGCGCCCCTGGTGGTGCCCGCGTTTTTCGGCGGCGCATACTACATTTTCTGCTTCGCCAGTTCTTTAAGAGCATCCCGGATTCCCTGCTGGAAGCCGCGGAGATCGACGGCGCCGGAGAGGTGCGCATTTTTGCACAGATCATGCTGCCTTTGTGTGCAAACCTG
>VOFB01002064.1_pt1 | contig 22770 bp, 30 predicted proteins | sample 5384141 | NCBI WGS metagenome assembly VOFB01 (sample SAMN12384721, study PRJNA508395) | human gut metagenome | isolation source: healthy gut A | host: Homo sapiens | reverse complement strand
AAGAAACAAAACCGAGTCTGGAAGGCTTTGAAAAGGTCAAGTAACTGAATTAGGCGCTTCGTGATGACCTATAAAAGATAAATTCTTCGTTAAGAATGAAGCTTCTGCTGATTCTGTATGGTGGACTTCTGAAGATTACAAAAACGACAACAAACCATGTACTGAAGAAGCTTGGGCTGACTTGAAAGCTAAAGCTGTAAAACAACTTTCCGGCAAACGTTTGTTCGTTGTTGATACATTCTGCGGTGCTAATGCTGCAACTCGTATGAAAGTACGTTTCATCATGGAAGTAGCTTGGCAGGCTCATTTCGTAACTAACATGTTCATCCGCCCGACTGCTGAAGAACTGGAAGCTTACGGAGAACCTGATTTTGTATGTTTCAATGCATCTAAAGCAAAAGTTGACAACTACAAAGAACTGGGCTTGAACTCTGAAACAGCTACTGTTTTCAACTTGAAGACTAAAGAACAAGTTATCCTGAACACTTGGTACGGTGGTGAAATGAAGAAAGGTATGTTCTCTATCATGAACTACATGAACCCGCTTCGTGGTATCGCTTCCATGCACTGCTCTGCTAATACAAATATGGAAGGAACTAGTTCGGCTATCTTCTTCGGTTTGTCTGGTACAGGTAAGACTACTTTGTCTACTGACCCGAAACGTAAGTTGATCGGTGACGACGAACACGGATGGGATGACGAAGGTGTATTCAACTACGAAGGTGGTTGCTATGCTAAAGTTATCAACTTGGATAAGGAAAGTGAACCCGATATCTACGCTGCTATCAAACGTGACGCTTTGCTGGAAAACGTAACAGTTGATGCTAACGGTAAGATTGATTTCGCAGATAAGAGCGTGACTGAAAACACTCGTGTTTCTTATCCTATCTATCACATCGAAAACATCGTTAAACCGGTGTCTAAAGGTCCTCACGCAAAACAAGTTATCTTCTTGTCTGCTGATGCATTCGGTGTATTGCCTCCAGTATCTATCTTGAACCCGGCACAGGCTCAATACTACTTCTTGTCTGGATTTACAGCTAAATTGGCTGGTACAGAACGTGGTATCACTGAACCGACTCCGACATTCTCTGCTTGCTTCGGTGCTGCTTTCTTGTCATTGCATCCTACTAAGTATGCTGAAGAATTGGTTAAGAAGATGGAAAAGACTGGTGCTAAAGCATACTTGGTTAACACTGGTTGGAACGGTACTGGTAAACGTATCTCTATCCGCGATACTCGTGGTATCATCGATGCTATTTTGGATGGCTCTATTGATAAGGCTCCTACTAAGGTTATTCCTTACTTCGATTTCGTTGTTCCTACAGAATTGCCGGGTGTTGATCCGAAGATCCTTGATCCTCGTGACACTTACGAATGTGCTTGCCAATGGGAAGAAAAAGCTAAAGATTTGGCTGGACGTTTCATCAAGAACTTCGCTAAATTTACTGGTAACGAAGCTGGTAAGGCTTTGGTTGCTGCTGGTCCGAAACTCTAATTGGAGAATCAGATATAATATGGAAGGCGGTTCGATTTCGAACCGCCTTTTTTGTTTATGCCTGTGCCTTTCTATGAGAATAAATGCTGTTTGTTTAAAACTTTTCCCTATATTTGCCAAAACAGGAGTACTAACCTTTAAAGGCGGTTATGGTATATCTAGCTACTGACAAACAGACCTATGCGGATCTAAGCATTACAGAGACTGCTAATAATGAGCAATTTCTTTTCTCTTTGTTTTCCAAAACAGAGACAAAAGAAGGAAAAGCGCTGATGTTGAACTGGATTATGTATCCGCTAAGTGATTTGGGGGAAATCCGTAAAAGACAGGAGGCTATTGTCTGGGATGCTTTGCCCGAACTTCTTTTGAATGAAGAAGAGCTGGATTTTATTGAGTATTACTTGGCTTATCGTGACCAGATACGGGAAGCTCATATTTTACTTTCATGTGCTACTGTTATCGACCGTCTGGTGCGATATGATTCGACCCGTTATGTGATCTGCAGAGGGGTGAAATTAGTGGTTCATCTCTTGCATTGTCTGAAGGAATGGGCGACAGAACTACCACAGGACGCCCCGCAACTCATGAAAGAATCTGCTGCTATGATTGATAATATTCTCCATGGAAGTGAATTGGAGGAAGTATTGGAGCAGACCTCTGATGAGGAAAAACGACTATCTAACTTTGTCATAGACAAATTCGATTATCTGTTCCGGTGTACTCGGTTGTTATCTTTGAAGGAACTTCTGTCTGTTATATATCTACTTGATGTTTGCCGTACAGCTCACCGGGTGGCAAAAGAGAAGAGCTTCTGTTGTATGCCGGTAATGGTACCGACAATGGACTTCTCGGTGGAGGGAGTCGTTCATCCTTTTGTGAAAGATGCGCAGCCAAACCGTTGGCAGATGTCCCGGGGAAATATATGCATTTTTACAGGCTCTAATATGGCGGGAAAGTCAACAACTTTAAAGGCATTGACCTTGGCTGTCTGGTTGGCACATTGCGGTTTGCCTGTTCCTGTGAAATCAATGATTTGTCCTCTTTACGAGGGGATTTATACCTCTATTAATCTGCCGGATTCTTTGCGGGACGGACGAAGTCATTTTATGGCGGAAGTACTCCGTATTAAAGAAGTGATGCAAAAAGCTGTGACCGGAAAACGCTGTTTGGTGGTATTAGATGAGATGTTTCGCGGGACGAATGCTAAAGATGCGTTTCAAGCCTCCGTTGCCGTCAATGAATTACTGAAAAGCTTCTCTCATTGTCATTTCTTGATATCGACACATATTTTGGAATATGCGAAAGCCTTTGAAAAGGATTCTTCCTGTTGCTTTTATTATATGGAAGCAGAAATTATTGATGATGCGTTTGTCTGTCCTCATCGGTTGTTGTCAGGGATTTCAGAGGCCAGAGTCGGGTATTGGGTCGTGAAAAAAATACTGTCGGATGGTTTGATGTAATTTTACCTCATTATAGAGGTTGTTGAGATTCTGTTTTATTTTTATTAGATATATATTTTGACTACTTTTGTACAGACTATAAATGGGTTATTAATCTTAAATAACGACGCGACGACCATGAAGAATTTTTATTTCCTTCTTATTAGTTCCCTATTCCTTACCTCCGGGCTTTATGCGGGAGAAACAGATTATACTCAAGGACTTTCCATCTGGTTTGATACTCCGAATACTTTGCAGGGATATGCTGCCTGGTATGGCGGAAGACCGGATTTGTGGAAAGATGAAAATAAACCGGTAACAGCAGGAAGCGGACATAATCTGGATGCCAGTTGGGAGTCACAGTCATTGCCTATTGGTAACGGTAGCCTCGGCGCAAATATTATGGGATCGGTAGAAGCCGAACGTATCACTTTCAATGAAAAAACGCTTTGGCGCGGTGGTCCGAACACAGCGAAAGGTGTGGACTATTATTGGAATGTCAATAAACAATCGGCCCATCTTTTAGATGAAATACGCAAAGCATTTACAGAGGGAGATCAGAAAAAGGCTGAAATGCTAACGCGACAGAACTTCAATAGTGAAGTTTCGTATGAAGCTGACGGAGAAAATCCTTTCCGTTTCGGTAGCTTTACTACAATGGGAGAGTTTTATGTAGAAACCGGACTGAATATGATAGGAATGAGCGATTATAAGCGCATTCTTTCTTTGGATTCGGCTATGGCAGTCGTACAATTCAAAAAGGATCGTGTGGCTTATCAACGCAATTTTTTTATCTCTTACCCCGCCAATGTAATGGTGGTACGTTTCAGCGCGGATCAATCGGGGAAACAAAATCTGGTTTTCAGTTATGCGCCCAATCCCCTGTCTACCGGCAGCATGGTTTCTGATGGAAATAAAGGACTGGTTTACACAGCTTCTTTGGATAATAATGGAATGAAGTATGTTGTGTGCATCCAGGCAGAAACAAAAGGAGGAACACTGTCTAATGCAGATGGAAAGTTGACAGTGAAGGATGCAGACGAAGTTGTATTTTATATCACAGCGGACACTGACTATAAGATTAACTTTGATCCGGATTTCAAAGATCCGAAAACATATATAGGCGTTAATCCCGAAGAAACGACAAAGCAGTGGATGAATAATGCAGTGGCGCAGGGATATACAGCTTTATTCAATCAACATTATAATGATTATGCTACTCTGTTCAACCGGGTTCGGCTGAATCTGAACCCAGCGGTGAAAGGAGTGAATCTGCCTACTTCCCAACGTCTGAAAAATTATCGGAAAGGACAGCCGGATTATTATCTGGGAGAGTTGTATTATCAATTTGGACGTTATCTTCTGATTGCCAGTTCCCGTCCGGGCAATATGCCTGCTAATCTACAGGGGATTTGGCACAATAATGTCGATGGACCGTGGCGTGTGGATTATCATAATAACATCAATATCCAGATGAATTATTGGCCTGCTTGTTCTACCAACTTGAATGAGTGCGTGCTTCCGTTGATTGACTTTATCCGTACACTGGTGAAACCGGGGGAGAAGACTGCACAAGCTTATTTCGGAGCAAGAGGATGGACGGCATCTATCTCCGGCAATATTTTCGGCTTTACCACTCCGTTGGAAAGTCGGGATATGTCGTGGAACTTCAATCCGATGGCAGGTCCCTGGCTGGCTACTCATATATGGGAGTATTACGACTATACAAGAGACTTGAAATTTCTGAAAGAAACCGGCTATGAACTAATTAAGAGTAGTGCGGATTTTGCAGTCGATTACCTGTGGCATAAGCCGGATGGAACCTATACGGCTGCTCCGTCCACTTCGCCGAGCATGGTCCTATCGATCAGGGAGCTACTTTTTGTGCATGCCGTAGTGCGTGAAATTCTGATGGATGCGATTGAAGCAAGCAAAGTGTTGGGTGTAGATAAGAAAGGACGTAAGCAATGGGAGCATGTGCTTGCCAATCTCGTTCCCTATCAAATAGGTCGTTATGGTCAGTTGATGGAATGGTCGGTGGATATTGATGATCCGAAAGATGAACATCGTCATGTGAATCATTTGTTCGGCCTGCATCCGGGACATACTGTTTCTCCCGTCACTACTCCCGAACTGGCGAAAGCTGCTAAAGTGGTATTGGTGCATCGTGGTGATGGTGCTACCGGTTGGAGTATGGGTTGGAAGTTGAATCAGTGGGCGCGTTTGCAGGATGGTAATCATGCTTATACTTTATTCGGCAATTTATTGAAGAACGGAACCATGGATAATTTGTGGGATACGCATCCGCCTTTCCAAATTGATGGGAACTTTGGTGGGACAGCGGGAATCACCGAAATGCTGCTCCAAAGTCACATGGGCTTTATTCAATTATTACCGGCTTTGCCGGATGCATGGAAAGACGGTTCTATCAGTGGTATTTGTGCAAAAGGAAATTTTGAGGTGGATGTGATCTGGGAGAATCATCAATTGAAAGAAGCTGTTGTACGCTCTAATGCAGGAGGCGACTGTGTCATAAAGTATGCGGATCAGACTATCTCCTTTAAAACTGTGAAAGGACGCAGTTATCAGATTGGATATGATGCAACTAAAGGGCTCATTAAAAAATAAACACAAAATGTCGGAAAATTAGAAAGAAAGGATGGTACTGAGTATTTAAAATTATTCGTGACATTTGCGAAGATTGGAATGTTTACTATTGGTGGCGGTTATGCCATGATTCCGCTGATTGAACGGGAGATTGTTAACAAGCAATGGATGAATAAGGAAGAATTTATGGAGATGTTTGCTTTGACGCAGTCGCTTCCGGGTGTGTTTGCTGTGAATATTCAGTTCTGCTATATTTTCTTTTGTCTACGCCGCTTTTTTCTCATTCATTTGGTAACAAGTTGCTATCTTCCCGTTGTATCGGGTTATAAATAGTCCAATAAATATATATTTGGCAACTGTAATGAGCCCCTTTCCTTCTTTTTTATCAGTTTAGCACACATTTTTTTGATATTAAAGGCTATAGCAAAGAAAGCAAAGTCCATTGTAACCTTGTCTTCTCCCACATGCCGGAATCTTCTGTATGCCATGTTGTATTTCATTTGTCCAAACACAGCCTCTGGTTCTATACACCTCCTGCCTCTATGCTTGATACCTTCTTCTGAGAGCAACCTTTCCCGTGCCTGCCGTTTGTATTGATTTAATCGGTGGTTGACTTCTATAATACGGTTCCCCCGAGCTTTAAAACAACTGCCACGCAAAGGGCAACCTTCGCATCTTTTTGCTTTATACCGGGCACTTTCGATGATGTATCCGCTCGCTGTCTTGTCACGTTTGGTTCCTATACGGTTCATGTGCTGTCCCATAGGACAAACGTAATAATCCTCTTGGGCATTGTAATGGAGACTTTCGGCATGGAACGGGTTGGGAGTATAACGAGGACGCTGTTCTTTATGGAAGTAATTGTACTTGATGAAGGCTTCTATCCCATTCTCCTGCATGAACCGGTAATTTTCTTCCGAACCGTAACCGGAGTCTGCCACACAGATATTCGGTAAACGGTTATAGCGGTACTGGAAAGAGTGGAAAAAAGGTATGAGGGTCAGTGTATCGGTAGGGTTGGGAAACAGACGGAAGTCTGTGATGAATTGGTTTTCAGTACCTATTTGCAGATTATATCCGGGTTTGGTCTGCCCGTTCTTCATGGCATCTTCTTTCATGCGCATGAATGTGGCACCAGGATCGGTCTTGGAATAGGAGTTACGTTCTCCAAGGGTATCAAGGTGATTGTCGTATTCTATCAGCTTGTCACGATACCCTTCAAGTTCCATGACCTGCTTCTTCTTTTTGCGCAGGGCTTTCTTTTCTTCCTTATCCTTTGTTGCAGGCTGGCGTTCCAGGGCTTCTTTAAGTTCATCCACTATGTCAGAGAGCCTGCAGGGAGTAAACTCCACGGATGTGTCTTTTATAGAGTTCTCCTGTGCAATGGCTTCATCCACCTGTTCCAAGAGAATACGGATTTTATCCATTAGTCTCGTACGGTTCCGTTCGACTGTCTTGCGCCAGACAAAAGTATATTTGTTGGCTTTGGATTCAATCTTGGTGCCGTCGATATACTCTACATCAAGGCTGATGAAACCTTTATCGGCAAGGACAAGAACCAACTGGGTAAATACATTATTTATTTCCTCCTTTACACGGTTACGAAAACGGTTGATCGTGATAAAATCCGGATGCTCATTACCGGCAAGCCAAATATAATGAATGTCACGAAGGAGGTGCTTCTCTATTTTACGGCAAGAATAGATATTATTCATGTAGGCGTAGATTATCACCTTAAGCATCATTTTAGGATGATAAGGACAACGGCCCGTTTCCTTATAAAGCTTCTTGAAACTCTCAAGATTGAGATTGTCAACAACAGCATTCACGATGCGGACCGGGTCGGTCGCAGCTATGTTTTCATCAATTCTTTGTGGAAAAAGAACGGTTTGGTTGGGAATGTAAGGACGAAAATGTAACTTTGCCATAACGAAAAACTTTATACCTAAAGATACGAAAACTTTGGGTATAACAAAGCCCGGGCTTGAGAAAGTCTGGGCGTTGCGCATAAACTGGGGCGTACCCACTCCGGTTGTTTAGGTGCCAGCGGAATATTTTCGATGATACAATCCAGTAGCGGAACCAATACTGTCAGTCTGTTGCTTCCAGTCGGTGCTCATCCAGTTGTTTTTGGCGGAACCATAGATTGCGGGGAAGTCCAGTTGGTCTTCCGTTGCGTTCAGGCTGAACATCAAATCGAAAACCATTTCGTAAACTTCTTCCGGACGGCAGTACATGGGCGATGATCGCAATGTTTCTAATGTCTTGCATACTATACCTATTATTTGGCTGCAAAGGTACGAAAATAGGATTAAGAAATATATGCAATGATGTAATTTTTTCTTGTAAATCGTTGTTATTGATATAAAGATAATGCCTATCTTTGCACGCTCAAGAATAATTTATCAATTAAAATTCTAAAATTATGTATTTAGACGCTGCTAAAAGCAAGAAATCTTCGGAAAGTACGGAAAGTCTAACGATACCGGCTCGCTGAGGCCCAGATAGCTTTGTTTTCCTACCGTATTTCCCACCTGCTGAGCACCTTAAGCTCAACAAAAATTATAGTACTGAAAGAGCGTTAACAATGTTGGTAGGTAAGCGTCGTCGTTGCTCGATTACCTGAAAGCAAGAGATATCGAAAGATATCGTGCTATTGTTAAAGAGCTCGGTTTGCGTAAATAATCTACTTGTCGCGAAAGATTAAGAACCGTTCCTCATTACAGAGGAGCGACTTTTTAATTTCTTCTTTTTTCTTCCTGATAGTCGTATTTTCTTCGGTTATAATTGTGTTCATCTAAAGATTTTTTGCTATTTTGCAACCTAATATTCTAATTTATCACCTTTGCTAACTAAAAAACTTTCAATATGGATACGAGTAAGATTGTTGGAGAGAAAAATTAAAGCGCTCCGGAAGATAAATCAATAAGTATAGAGAGAATTGGCACAGCGTTCGGGTTTGGCTATCGAGCAGATCGAACGAATTGAAAATAACATCGATATACCGTCTCTTGCACCGCTGATTAAAATAGCGCGTGTGCTGGGGGTACGTCTGGGCACTTTCCTGGATGATCAGGATGAAATCGGGCCTGTGGTATGCCGTAAAAAGAGGCTAAAGATGCCATCAGTTTTCCAATAATGCGATTCATTCACGCAAGCACATGGAATATAATTCATTGTCTAAATTGGCGGATCGTCACATGGAGCCGTTTATCATTACGATGCCGACAGAGGACAGCGACTTTGTTGCTTTTCTTCGCATGAAGGAGAAGAGTTTATCATGGTTATGGAAGGTTATGAAATCAGCTATGGTAAGAATACCTATTTGCTGGAAGAAGGTGATAGTATTTACTATGACTCCATCGTTCCTCATCATGTACATGCTTACGAAGGGCAGGCTGCTAAAATATTGGCTGTAGTCTACACTCCGATTTAATAAAATCTGATACCAAATATTAAGAATAAATCGCATGCAATTATTTGAACGTACCTTTCTTGGGCAATGGCTGGAACATTGGGCTGAAGAGACTCCCGATAAGGAATATATCGTTTATTCCGACCGTAATCTTCGTTTTACATGGAGCCAGCTAAACCAGCGTGTGGATGATATGGCGAAAGGACTGATCGCTGTTGGTGTGGAACGTGGTACTCATGTCGGTATTTGGGCGGCGAACGTGCCCGATTGGCTGACATTGCTGTATGCTTGTTGCCAAGATTGGTGCGGTATACGTCACGGTGAATACGAATTATAAGCAGGCCGAGCTGGAGTATCTCTGCCAGAATTCCGATATGCATACACTTTGTATCGTCAATGGTGAAAAGGACAGTGATTTTGTGCAAATGACGTATACGATGCTTCCTGAACTGAAAACCCTGCGAACGCGGTCATTTGAAGAGTGAACGCTTCCCGTATATGAAGAATGTGATATACGTCGGTCAGGAGAAACATCGGGGAATGTATAATACTGCGGAAATCTTGCTGCGAGGGAATAATGTGGAAGATGACCGCCGGACTGAACTTAAAAAGTAAAGTAGACTGTCATGATGTAGTGAATATGCAATATACATCAGGAACTACCGGTTTCCCGAAAGGAGTGATGCTGACTCATTATAATATTGCCAACAACGGTTTTCTGACCGGCGAACACATGAAGTTTACGGCGGATGACAAACTCTGTTGTTGTGTGCCGCTATTCCATTGTTTTGGGAGTGGTGTTGGCTACGATGAACTGTCTGACTCATGGGTGTACACAGGTGATGGTAGAGCGGTTTTGATCCGTTGGTCGTGTTGGCTTCCATTCATAAAGAACGCTGTACGGCTCTTTACGGAGTGCCTACGATGTTTATTGCCGAGTTGCATCATCCGATGTTCGACTTGTTTGATATGTCTTGTCTGCGTACCGGTATAATGGCAGGTTCGTTGTGTCCGGTTGAACTGATGAAACAGGTAGAAGAAAAGATGTACATGAAGGTTACCAGTGTATACGGACTGACTGAAGCCGCTCCCGGTATGACCGCTACCCGCATCGATGATTCGTTTGATGTACGTTGTAATACGGTAGGACGCGACTTTGAATTTACAGAAGTCAGAGTGATTGATCCTGAAACCGGCGAAGAATGTCCGGTAGGCGTACAAGGCGAAATGTGCAATCGTGGATATAATACGATGAAAGGGTATTATAAGAATCCGGAAGCTACGGCTGAAGTGATTGATAAAGATAACTTCCTGCATTCGGGCGACTTAGGCATTAAAGATGAGGACGGAAATTACCGGATCACAGGACGTATCAAGGATATGATTATTCGTGGTGGTGAAAATATCTATCCACGTGAAATCGAAGAATTCCTTTATAAACTTGATGGAGTAAAGGATGTTCAGGTAGCAGGGATTCCTCTAAGAAATATGGTGAAGCGGTTGGTGCTTTTATCATCTTGCAGGAAGGGGTGAAAATGCATGAATCGGACGTTCGTGACTTCTGTAAGAATAAGATTTCCCGTTATCATCAATGAATTGTTTCTCTTGGACTGTTCCATACACATCTTTGCCGGGGGCCAGTTTGGAAGTCAGCTCGGGCAGCAGGGCTTCGTTTGCCTTGATGATGGTATTTACGTTCCACATGAACAGACCAGAGTTCCAATAGAATTCTCCACTTTCCACGAATACTTTTGCCAGTTCCAGTTCGGGCTTTTCAGTGAAGGTTTTTACCTTGTAGAAATTATCACCGGCGGCTTCGGCTATTTGTATATAGCCATATCCGGTTTCCGGACGGTTGGGCTTGATGCCGAGTGTCAGCAGATTGTCCGATTGGGAAACGAAGTCCAGCCCTTTTTCGATAGCTGCCAGAAATTCGCCTTCCTTCAGGATTAAGTGGTCCGAAGGAGCTACCACTATATTGGCGTTCGGATTCAAGGCGCGGATATGATAGGAAGCCCACGCAATGCAGGGGGCTGTATTCCTGCGTGTCGGCTCCAGTAGAATCTGTTCGGGTTTAAGTTCGGGAAGCTGTTCTTTTACAAGGTCGGCATACAAGTCATTTGTTACGATAAGTATATTTTCCATGGGGATTACCTGCTTGAAGCGGTCGAAGGTTTGCTGCAGCAAGGAACGTCCCGTACCGAAGAAATCCAGAAACTGTTTTGGAAGTGTCTTGCGGCTGAATGGCCAGAAACGGCTACCGATTCCTCCGCCCATGATTACACAGAAATTATCCTTATTGGTTACCATGCTATTGATTTTAAAAGTTTCTGCTAATGTACTGCATATTTTACAAACAAGGAATGATTCAAGCAGGTTTTATCGTTTTTTTCGCCTTTTTTTAGGAAAAGTATTGCAGGTTTAGAAAAAAGCCGTATCTTTGCACCGCAATTGAGAAATCAAGCATGCCCAGATGGCGGAATCGGTAGACGCGCTGGTCTCAAACACCAGTGGATTCAATACCTATGTGGAAGTTCTTTATTTTCATGGGAAACAACGTTGTGTAACTTGCAAAGCCATTGAGAAATATACGAAAAAGTGGTCAATGCAGATTTGGCAGAGTTGGTTAAAAATGGTAAACTACGTTTCAAAGAAGTAGATATTTCAACTCCCGAAGGCGAGAAGCTGGCAGAGAAATATCGTGTAAGTTGGTCTTCTTTTATGTTAATAAATGGAAGAACGGTAAAGAAGAACGTAACGACATGACACGCTTTGGTTTTCAGAATGCCCGAAACAATACATCGGCTTTCAAGAAAGAATTAAAACAGAAAATCAATCAGTTGCTAAAATAAATACAGTTTTATGGAATACTTGCAAACATGGTTGGATAATAGTGAGATACCTATTATTACCGCTTTTCTGCTCGGTCTGTTGACTGCTGTAAGTCCTTGCCCATTGGCTACCAACATTACCGCTATTGGATTTATCAGTAAGGATATAAATAACCGTAACCGGATATTTACAAATGGTGTTCTATATACTTTAGGGCGTGTATTGGCTTATTCTGCATTAGGCGCAATACTTATCGCAATACTCCGAAAGGGTGCAGATATGTTTGCCATACAAAAAGGTATCAGCGAATGGGGGGAACTGCTGCTTGCTCCTGCTTTGATATTGATAGGGCTGTTTATGCTATTCGGAGATAAATTGCAATTACCTAAGTTCGGATTTTCCGCTACTGAAAAGACAGAAAAACTAAAAGGCTCATGGGGTAGTTTGTTGTTGGGGATATTGTTTGCCATGGCGTTTTGTCCGACCAGTGGTCTATTTTATTTTGGCATGCTTATTCCCATGTCAGCTATGGAAAGTGAGGGTATTTGCTACCTGTCATTTTTGCATTGGCAACAGGGCTTCCAGTTATGCTTTGTCGCTTGATTTTGGCATACAGTGTAGCAGGGATAGGAAAGTTTTATAACCGTGTGCAGACTTTTCAGAAGTGGTTTAATAACATGGTAGCTATACTGTTTATTTTGGTTGGCATTTATTATGGATTGATAAATTTGGGTATAATATGAAAATTTTAATTTTATGTACAGGAAATAGCTGTCGCAGCCAAATGGCGCATGGTTTCCTGCAATCGTTTGATAAGAATATACAAGTGTATTCCGCTGGTACGCATCCGGCTGAGAAAGTTAATCCTTTTGGCTGTTAAGACAATGGCAGAAGTTGGCATTGATATAAGTAAAGCATATTCCTACCAATGTAACTGCTTATTTAAGTGATACATGGGATTATGTGATAACAGTATGCGGTAGTGCTAACGAAACGTGTCCGGCTTTTGAGGGCAATGTAGGGAAACGGTTGCATATTGGTTTTGATGACCCCTCGGAAGTAATAGGGACAATGGACTTCATCAGAAGCGAATTTGAAAGAGTGCGTAATGAAATCAAGAATGAATTTGCCAAGTTCTACATTACAGACATAAAAAACAAGAACTGCCTAAATGCTTGTAACCGCTAATTTTTAGGTAATATGTTCGTATTATTACAAACAATAATAGGATTATGATACAAAGGTTTGCAGATTGGCTGGTGTATGACATCTTCGGTTTGATGCTTCAACAGCTTTAGGAGAAGCTATAAACTTCTTCTTTTCACGATACGATAAAGATTTTGATATTATTATTTTTTATCAGCGTGATAATGGGAATTATAAATGCTTATTTCCCGATAGAACGTTTGCGCAATTATTTGACCTCTCGTAAACTATATGGATTGCAATATTTCTTTGCAGCCTTATTTGGTGCTATTACCCCGTTCTGTTCCTGTTCTTCCATACCGCTGTTTATCGGATTTGTGAAAGGGGGGATTCCTTTAGGGGTAACATTCGCCTATTTGATAACCTCGCCTTTGGTGAATGAGGTTGCTGTTGCCATGTTTATCGGCACTTTTGGGTTGCGTATTACTTCTATTTATGTGATTAGCGGTATTCTGTTAGGTATGGTAGGTGGATTTATTTTGGGCAAGATGAAATTGGAGCCTTATTTGAGTGATTGGGTAAAACAAATTCAGCAAAACTCAACTTCCGACTCCGGAATATGGGAAAAAGAGCATACTCCGTTCTTTAGACGATTGCCGATTATCATGCAAGAAGCATGGGGCATTGTCAAAGGTGTACTTCTGTATATCCTTATCGGCATCGGTATCGGTGCATTTATGCACGGCTATGTACCGGAAGGATTTTTTGAGCAGTATATGTCTAAGGATAATTGGTTTGCAGTTCCTTTATCAGTAGTGTTGGCAGTTCCAATGTATGCCAATGCTGCCGGAATAGTACCGGTAATTGAAGTTTTTGTAGCTAAGGGTATCCCCATAGAACTGCGCTTTGCTTTTATGATGGCAGTTGTTGGGCTGTCATTGCCCGAAGCTACGCTGTTGAAAAAAGTAATGACTTGGCGGTTGATAGGGATATTCTTTGGATTGATAACCTTATTTATCATTATGTTAGGTTATCTGTATAACATGGTATTGTAGTGTAAAAGTGTTGGAGTGTCCCATCTGGTAGAACCGGAACATTTGCTTGATTTTACTCATATCGATTAGTGTACCAGCCATATCTTTGCATTTTACTGTTTTAGGAACGCAAAGGTATCTTGACAAGTGCAAAACGTGAACGGATATGCTCCGGAAAAAGGTAAAATCTATCGTTCTTTTTAGTCATATTCATCCAATTTTGAACTCAAATCGGATGAACGGAAACACCGGGAAACGACTTTGTAAAGCTTTATGAGCTATATTTTTCCGTTAGTGATTGGGTGGGGTTGCTCCGAATATGCAATCTGCCATTGAAACAGTCAATGATGAACTCAAGAATGTATGTCACATAGAACATACCGGGCACAGAAGTATCGATAACTTCGTATCCAATTAGCCACACTTATTGCCTGTCAACTCATGCCTAAGAAGCCAACTATGAATATTGAGATCATTAAAAAAAAGACTTATTGTGTATAAAAAATAGACCGAATTCAAGTTATTATATAAGAAAAAGGCACCGCTATACTTAAACAGCGATGCCCCTTTTTTTTCCCATGTCCGTAAACTTAGGACGTAGGTTTGTTATTCTTTATCCCACCAGATGCGGCCTTCTGTCTTTTTCCGTTCCGAACCGTATTTGGCATCTTTTTTCTTCAAAGCCTCAACGGCAGAAAGATAATTATCCATATTCAAAGAATTGGGGAGTTCCCAACGAGTTACGACGCGGAATAATAAGATCTGCTTTGGCATCCTGAATCGTTTCGGAACGCTACACCTTCTTCAGGCATCGGTTTGTCTTTGAATTTAGGTAATCCGGTCCGTTTCCAAGTGGCCCACATCTCTTCCGGTTGCATATATAAATTAATCCACTGTTGCGAAATGATCTTTTCCAAAGTGGCAGTCTGGAATTCCGGCCGTTTCAGATATTCGGCAATCTTTTCTTCAGTGATCGGATTAAAGTTAGGGAGCTGTTTCGGCTGTTTGAGCAACAACATACATTTTGGCGGCCCAATTTTTATACTGCTCAACAGAAGCCCGTATACCTTCTCGAAACCATGTCGTTGCATCTTTTCCGGCTACTCCCAAGCCTTTTTAACAGCAATTTCAGCCAGCATAAACATGTTTCCGGATAAGTCAGGATAGGCGTGAAACAGCCGATTTTGTCTTGGTCTATTTCATAATCCACACTTTCAATGGCACGTGCAGGCATATTGCTGTTACCATTACGGCCACCGTTTTTCACAAAATAGCGACTTTCAGCCTGAGAGTGCATGCGAATTTCCAGATTGGCTTCTGTTCCGTCTTCTTTATGATAGGGCAATGTCAGATATGCGTTCTTATGGAACGTGGTATTGGCGCTGTCCGGATTGGCCGACATGCCGACATAGCGATTAGTGAACGCAGAATATTGAAGTGAGATAATCAGGATATTCTTTCTTAAAAGTCTCAAACCATTTATCGTTCTCAGCATTGTTGTTGCCATCGCCGAAACCATTACGACGGACCAAAAACAGGCAGACGCGGGTCATTGTACGCATTCAAATAGTTCACAAATGCGGCCGATGCCACATAACGACTGGTAATATCCTGAATATCGTCCGTATTATTGTTGTTATAGTCATTCGGATGATAATAGATACAAGATTCTCCCTGATTGGAAATGATATTGTCGCTGGATGACAAGACTTCGGAAATGACACTTTCGTAGAAAACAACATCGGCCTTTTCGAGCCGTTGAGCCATCTTTTTTTACACGCAACGTATTACCGAATTTTATCCATTTCCGAACATCACCGAAATAGAAGAAATCGCTGTTACCAATGGCATATTGATTCTCATTCGAAGCTTTCAACAGTTCAATGGCCGCCTTTACCTCTGCATCTATCTTTTTATACATCGGAGTACTGCCGTCGATACTTTGCTGATAGAGGTCGTAACGAGGCGTACGGATGCCTTCGCCTTGTTCGCGGAAAGCTTCCGTAATAGGAGCAGCTCCGTAAGTGTCAAGTATCAACCATTGTTCGTAGTTCAGCAAAATCTGCGAAATGGCCTTAAGTCGTTGAAGCGTTCCGCCTCCTGATTCTGAGGAATGGATGAAGTTATAATGTTGGTCAGTCTCAAACCGAATCCACCAAAACCGTCATTATTGGCACTGTAAAAAGCCATAGGACGGGCTGTCGGTTCGATGCTCATTGGGTTTCGACACCGAAACATACGAACCGCTGGAAAGCGCCTCCCGCCGCAACCAGATATTGCATATAAATCATGGTTCCGTGATATTTACCGGTAAGGTGATTGCGACTGCAATTATTGAAGTTTTGGGTAGCACCGGTAAACTCGCTACGCGGATCTGTTGCGCTCAATTGTTCCGGATCGGTGTTCAAGTCCTGATATTCGCCCAAACAGCTTATAAGCATGAACACGGAACAAACTCCTGCAAATAAATATTTAAATGTTTTCATATCTTTCAATATAGATGTTTTAGAATCTTACGGTTAAAATTAACGGCATAGGTACGATAGAATGGAACACCACCAATATCCATAGGTTGCAACGGGTTATTGTTTGATATGGAGGCCGGGTTCAAACCATCAGTCAATTTGTTGATGATATAACAAATGTTGCGGGCTGTGAAACCGAGACGCAGGTAATTGGCTCCAAACTTTACATATCTTCTCAGGCAAACGATAGCCTAAAGTGATTTCACGCAGGCAGAACCAGGTGTTATCCTGAATGGAACCCGGCATGGCAGCCATACCCCAACCGTAATTCCAAGCGTACCAGGCTCCTGTCATGACCGGACGAATGTTCTTCTTTTCAATGGCTTCTTTATAGGTCATACCACCCACATCGACCAATTCACCGGCCGTTCCGTCCGGATTCTGCACCGGAGCTTTGGCCCTTCGGCAAATACGGCATCCAGCATAAGGCCGTCATACGCCGTTTCGCCTTTTATAATTTATACGCTTTATACCGCCATATTCTTGGGCACGTCCTTCCAAAGAGGATTTCAAAGAGCCTGTCGGGGAAGCATATTTCCACATATTGAGAAGTAATTTCGCCAAAGCGTCCGTCGCCCTGAATATATAAGTCGAAATTTTATAAGACAAAGACGTATTCAAGCTCAATGTAAATCAGGTTCCACTTTTACCCAAAATGTGACGGTCGCGATCACCTTTCTCATTACGTTGGTAGTAAGTCACCGGCGAATACATGGATACGGAATGCGGAGAAGCGTATTCCCTTTCATACTGGATAACCATCTTGCCATTGCGCGGGTCACCTTTCTCACTTGCCATGTAACAATCGGAGACATGTAAGAACTATTCTTGTAGGAAGTCAATACACCGAATTCTCCTCCTTCGTAGGCCCAAATTTCGGGTGCAGCATCATAACCACCCATCAACTGCCACTCTTTCACTTCGTTGTCCAACTCTATTACCTTACCACGGTTCACCGTCAAGTTACCGCCAAGGCTCCAACGCCAATCTTTCGTACGAATGGGGAGTGCCTTCAACCTGCAACTCTATACCCTGATTCTGGATATTACCGGCATTGATCAACTTGGAGTTTGCTCCCGATTCCGTTACGGAACCTACCTTCATGATCTGGTTGAATGTATTCGTTTTATAATAAGCGAAGTCAATGTTCAACCGTTCGTTAAAAAAGCGGACATCGAAGCCAAGTTCAATAGACTGCTGAATTTCCGGTTTAAGATCTTCGTTGTATGTAGTTCCCAGATTCGGGGTTGCAGCCAATACCGAACCGCTACGGTCGGGCAGATAAATGTTTTTTTGTTTAAAGATGCCATAGCCATCACTGGTGGCATAGGCTTTCGTTCCCATACCTACACGCGCAAGAGAAGCACGTATCTTACCGAAAGAGAACCACTCGGGCATCTTCTTCCTGAACGTGTCTGTGAATACCCACGAGCCGTTGATTGAAGGATAGAAAACGGAAAAGTTGTTTCTTCCGCTTGTCATGTAAACAGGATAAGTCAAAGTGGACAACCAGTCGTTGCGTGCCGTCAATTCCAAGAATACCTGGTCGCGCCAGCTTAAGTTGACGATTCCGTATATACCGAATGTCTGCTGATTACGTGGAGTATAATCGAATTCCGGTTCAATCTTGTTTTTGGAATTGAGAACGCGAAAACACCCGGAACCACCAGCCCGCCATTGGTCTCTTTTTCCACGAATGTTTTTCCGTATTACCGTAAAGTTCGGCCGCTGCAATGGCGCTAAACGTAAAATCTTCATTGCCCACTTTGAATGGCTGTTCTGTAAACTGAAGCATTCCCATAAAGTTATAATTGCCCTCCGTGCTTCCGCCACGTCCGTAGCCTCCCCTTTTCAGAACCGGAAGGACCGTAATTCGCGCCTGTACCGCACCAACGCATTTTTTCAGAACTGATGGCATAATAATTATAGTTGGCCTTGATGCTGCCTTCGTCAGCCACGGTGTTATTTTTGGCGCGAAGAATAATGTCGCTCAATAAGGAGTTTTCGTTGCGTTGCTGCAATTGGGTATCCCGGGTATGGAAATAACTGCTCAACGCCCCGAACGTAGCATTAACAACAGCTTTGGTCTCAGGATCCCCATATTGTTGGTAGTGGGCGCCTACATCATAATTGCGAGGCAAGTTGTATGAGGTCATCATACCCACGTTGTTCCCCAATCCCAACCACCTTGGCTGGCGTTCTTTGGCGGAAGAAAAGCATATTTCACACCTAATTCTATGGAGAATACTTTGTTCAATTCAGTATTACCTCTGAAAGCGATGTTGTGACGGGAGAAGTCATTGTTTTTGAATACACCCTTATTGCCGGTATATCCGTAAGAGAGACGGAAAGACGATTTCTCGTTACCTCCATTGACAGCCACATTGGTGGTACTGTTCACACCGGTTTGGTAAAAACTCTTCCAGTTATCTTCATGGGGACAAAAGGAGTGGATTCTCCATTCGGTAAATATTGGTTAATCATCCGGCCGTCCATTCTGGGGCCCCAACTGTTTGACGTTTTCAACAGAGTACCGTCAGGCCCCAAGTCGCCTTGATAACCGTTGTAAACAACACCGGCTCCGAACACATTCTGCATGTCCACCGGAGATTTATAAACATCCGTCGTTTCAACCGTTTGGTTCACCTCTATTCCCAAACCTTTCTTTCCGAATTTACCGCCTTTTGATACAATCATGATGGCACCGTTGGCACCACGTGAACCAAATAGCGCAGTTGCAGCCGCTCCTTTTAATACAGTGACGCTTTCATAATCGGCAGGATTCAAGTTCTTAAGCTGAGAACCCCAGTCCGTACCGGCCAGATTACCCGTCATAGCTTCTTGAATAATCATGCCATCGACAACAAATATCGGCGAATTATTCTTATCAACAGATTTAGCTCCACGAATAGTAATGGAGGAAGAAGAAGTGATACCGGATGCACCTCCCGCATTGATTTGTACGCCGGCCACTTTACCTTGCAACGCATTTACCGGGTTCAATGCATTTGGCTCGTTCAATCTCAGCCGTGGATACACGGGATGTCGCATATCCCACTGATTTAGCCTGTTTGGGCAATCCCAAAGCAGTCACCACCACTTCACCCAGTTGTTGCGAATCTTCTTTCAGTTGCAAACTCAAGCGTTGTTCGCCATTGTATTTCACGCTAAGAGTGGCATAACCGATGTATGACACTTCGATGACATCGCCCACCTTAACACCCGAAAGCGTAAATTCCCCGTTCACATTGGTGATAACTCCGTTCTGCGTACCTTTTACAATAACCGTTGCACCGGCGACCGGACCGAGCTCATCACTCACAAGCCCTTTCACCGTACGTGTTTGCTGAACAACCAACGCCTCACTTGTGTTGGCATAACTAATTGAAGGACAGATGGTTTACCCCCCCGCCAACCACGTTAAGTAAAACAGGAAATGGAGCACTTTAGATAATCTCTTTTTAATCATAGTAAAATTAGATTAGTTTAACATAAATCACGGATGTAAATATACGACAATATTCGGAGTTTACAAATATCCGATACACCCATATTGTATCTGTAACAAACATCCGCAATCGTAAGGGAGTCTTTTTCTTCCTATATACCCGAAAACGAATAACAAGTTGCAGAGAGACAGGCTCTTTTATGATAGTGTTTCTATGCAGGAGGAAATAAGAACAAATCCCGATACTTGCCCGGAGCCACTTTCATGATTTCACAAAAACACGCGGGTAAATGGAAACGGTTTGGAGAAGCCCGTCTTGGCGGCTATCTCCTCGATACTCATTCCGGTATGGGCGATGAGCATACAAGCATAATCTATCCTTTTCTTCTTGACAAACTTCTGTAAAGTGACTCCCGTCTCATTCTTGAACAGACGAGAAAAGGAGTTAGTGGCCATGCAAGCCCTACTCGCCAGTAGTTCGTTGGACAGATTCTCTTCGCAATGGTCTTCAATATAACTGATGGCTTGCGCAATGCGGACATCGCGGTGTTTGGTTTCCATTGGCTTCCCTCAACGCCCAAAAAGTATCTCACAGATAAGTGCCTGAACGTTCAAAAAAGCCCCTATACTGAACGTGGATATTTGCCCACTACTCAGGAGATAGTGTTGCATATGGTTGATTTTTCGCCTTCAGATTTTCCGTCAGGTCAATAGGAAAGACACCCGTCAGCGCGCATTATCATATGGAAATCTACCGAGAAATGAACGAACAAATGTCCGATGGCCCCATCTGCCAGCAACTGTTCCCGCTCACTTTCCGTCAAGGCGCCAAGGTTTCCTCCACATAGGCAATTCCCTTGACGGGGGATGCTATTTCCTTCTATGCGCGAACTGTAATCCGCATTTGGAGCGATGAGATAGACTTTATTCGTTTCCATGCGATAGGTCTTGCCCCTGTATTCGATGACACCGCCAACCCGGTATTGTGGTAAATCCGCCAGAAAGGAAACGAAAGCGTACTGTATTCCCAATTCTTCAACCACCAATACCTGCAACAATGTACCTTAATGGAAAGACAGGGAAAATACTGCACCGTAGTAGACGGATCTCCAGTAAATAATGTCTGCATAGGCCATAGTTATTAAAGTAACCATCTGCAAACATAGTAAAAATCAAACAGACTCTTACAAAAAAGAAGAGATAATATGAATGATTGGTTTTTCGCCAATCAACGGATAAACTCTGCCGATTTTCCTGCATATACAAATAATATTTTGATACGTAAGCTATTAGCAATGAGGCGAAATTCGCTCTGGAATGAGATTCGGGAATTTAGCTTTGGCTAAGCCGACATATTTTTCAGAAGATATGTTATCCCCCATAGGAGTGAATTTCTCATGTCTAATTGAAAAAGAGGATGGGACTGCTTATCTTTGATGGCAAGTCCATTTTTCTTCCACATAGCACTTTATAAGATTTATGATACTGTTCTCCAATGGAACTTGCCGTATTTATCACCCTTGCCATGTAGAATTATAAAGTTTATGTAACTTTAGGCATCAGTTTTTTCGTTATGGCAAAGTTACATTTTCGTCCTTACATTCCCACCCAAACCGTTCTTTTTCCACAAAGAATTGATGAAAACATAGCTGCGGACGATCCTGTCCGCATAGTCAATGCAGTTGTTGATAATCTCAATCTTGATAATTTCAAGAAGCTTTATAAAGAAACGGGGCGCTCAGCTTATCATCCCAAAATGATGCTCAAGGTAATTATCTACGCTTATATGAATAATATCTATTCCTGTCGTAAAATAGAGAAGCTTCTTTTGCGTGATATCCATTATATCTGGCTTGCCGGTCATGAGCATCCGGATTTCATAACCATCAACCGTTTCCGTAACCGTGTAAAGGAGGAAATAAACAACGTCTTCACGCAGCTGGTTCTTGTCCTTGCCGACAAGGGTTTCATCAGTCTTGACGTGGAGTATATCGACGGCACCAAGATTGAGTCCAAGGCCAACAAATATACTTTTGTCTGGCGCAAGACAGTCGAAAAGAACCGTACAAGGTTGCTGAATAAGATTCGCATCCTTCTGGAGCAGGTGGATGAAGCCATTATACAGGAGAACTCTGTAAAAGACACATCCGTGGAGTTGACTCCCTCCATGCTCTCTAATATAGTGGATGAACTCAAAGAAGTGCTGGACCACCAAGTAACACAGGACAAGGAACAAAAGAAAGCCTTGCGTGAAAAGAAGAAACAGGTCAGGGAACTTGAAGGGTATCGTGACAAGCTGATGGAATAGGACAATCACCTTGAAGTCCTTGGAGAACGTAATTCCTATTCCAAGACCGATCCTGATGCCACATTCATGCGTATGAAAGAAGACGCCATGAAGAACGGGCAGACCAAGCCCGGGTATAATTTACAAATAGGTACTGAAAACCAGTTCATCATAGACTTCCGGCTGTTTCCCAACCCCACCGATACGCTGACCCTGATCCCTTTCTTCCACTCCTTCCAGCACCGCTATAACCGCTTACCGGGTATCGGTGTGGCAGACTCCGGTTACGGCTCGGAAGAAAATTACCGGTTCATGCAGGAAAATGGGATAGAGGCCTTTGTCAAGTACAACTACTTCCATAAAGAGCAGCGTCCCCGTTATGCTCCCAACCCGTTCCATGCGGAAAGTCTCCATTACAATGCGGGGGAGGATTATTACGTTTGTCCGATGGGGCAACACATGAACCGCATAGGAACCAGACGTGACAAAACAGCGAGCGGATACATCACCGAAAGTGCCCGGTATAAAACACAAAGATG
>VOFB01003282.1_pt1 | contig 22779 bp, 33 predicted proteins | sample 5384141 | NCBI WGS metagenome assembly VOFB01 (sample SAMN12384721, study PRJNA508395) | human gut metagenome | isolation source: healthy gut A | host: Homo sapiens | reverse complement strand
AGGCAAAGCTAAGGGCCTGCCTGCTATTCACAGACAACAAGCCCTTTCGGCAGCTTGAACAATTTACACTTCAAAAATATTGTCTAACTTTGGGGGTCACTTCACACTCGTATTGAGGGAGCCTTTTGTAGTTATATTCTAATGTAAAATTTATTATTGATTTCATTGTTTTCATTGTTTTGCTTAGGCAACAAACAAATGATGACAATGATTTCAATGATATCAATAGTAAATGATAGTACTATCCTAAATTCACGCTGCTTTCCGCCAAAGGTGCCTTTGCGTTTCAGCAGCAGGTAGGCTGTCAGGCAGATGAGCACCGACAGCAGCGAGCCGACCACCGTGGCAAGGCCCCATGGGCAGCAGGTTGTCCGGGAACAGCTTGGACATGAAATAGGCCCCCCGGCACACGCACCAGCACGATGGCCAAAATGTTATGCGGGAACGAAAGCTCGCTGCGGCCGTAGCGCAGAAATACCCGCTGAAGCTGAAGTGGATTCCCGCAAAAATACAGTCCCAGATATACCCGCGCAGGTACCAGCCGCCCGCCACGGCCACAGCCGCGTCGCTGGTAAACAGAGCCACGGCATTGGGGGCGATAAACTGCACCAGCACCCACGATGGCCCCAAAGGTCAGCGAAATGCCGATAGCATAGTACAGCGTCTTTGGCGGCGCGGTCGTGCCCCGCGCCCGTTCTGGGCCCCCAGCGCCGACACCGTGGACAGCATCGAGGACGGCACCAGGAAGATGAAGCTGATGATCTTCTCCACAATACCCACAGCGGCGGCGTCCGTCAGACCGCGCCGGTTGGCAATGACCGTGATAAGTAAAAACGAGATTTGGATAAGTCCGTCCGTAAGGCCACCGGCACGCCGATGCGCAGGATGCGGCCAATGACACTTTCTGCGGGCGCAGGTCACTTTTTGCAGCCGGATGCCGCTTTTGCGCCGCAGAATGACCCCCAGCGAGACGACAACGCTGATACCCTGGGCCAGCGTAGTACCCAGCGCCGCACCGGCGGGGCCCATGTGCAGTGCCCCCATAAACAAGTAGTCCAGCCCGATGTTGGCCGCGCAGGCCACCGCGATAAAGTACATCGGGCTGCGGGAATCGCCCAGCCCGCGGAAGATGGACGCAATAATATTGTACGCCGTAATACAGGGATGCCGATGAAGCAGATGGTCAGGTAAAGGCGCCGCGCCGGGCTGGCCTCGGCCGGGGTGGACATCATGCCCGTCGGCTGCACCAGCGCCGTCAGCACTGCGGCCATAGCCACCGACACCGCCAGAAACAGCATGACCGCGTTGCCGATGACCGCGCCTGCGCCCCGGTCATCGTGGGCGCCCACTGCCCGGCCGATGCCCACGGTAACACCCATGGCCAGCCCACCAGCATGACCGTGATCATGTGATCTGGCTGCCGATGGACACCGCCGTGATGCTGGCCGTGCCCTCAAACTGGCCAATGATGAACAGGTCTGCCATGCCGTACAGCGTTTGCAAAAAATACGACAGCAGGTAGGGGCAGCGAGAAATAAAGCACATTTTTTTAATACGCTGCCGGTGGTCAGGTCTTTTTTTGCATGGTGGGTTTCCGTCCTTTTCAAATTAAAAGGCCCCCCCTTGAGGGGGAGCTGGCGCCAGTAGGCGACTGAGGGGTGGCTCACCTCAGAGCAATTGCATCTACTTTGTTGGCCTATAGCTAAAGTAGCCACCCCTCACCCGCTGCCGGAGCTCCCCCAAGGGGGAGCCTTTTCCTATAAAAGTAAACCCCATTTTCCCACGAATGTCAAGTTAACTCTTTAAATTGCTAAAGCAGACATGGCACAACCAAGGAACTTTCAAATTTTACAATTCTTGTGTTGTATTCCGGCCCCGGGTCGGGTATAATAGGGGCATAGCGGTATCTGCCCTGCAGACCGCTCGCAAGAAAAAAAATTACGAATCTACGGTATTCTTACCGCCAGGAAGGAGTTTTTCCCCATGATGAAGAAATCCACGTTCGGTGCTGTGCTGGCCTTTTTTCTTTGCTGCTGCCGGTGCCCTGACCGCCGCCGCCCTCTACCTCTATCACCGCGAGAAGAGCTGGACGAGTACGAGCGCCTGCTGTTCAGCGATGACGGTGACGATTACGACGATGATGACGATTTCCAGGACGACACCGTCTACGAAAATCCCCCCCGCCCAGCCCGCAGCCGACGCCCCTGACGCCGCTGACGCCGAGTAAAAACTGGTCTCTCAGCCGGGCGCCGCCTTGTGCGTCCGGCTTTCCATCGCCTGCCTATAGGAGAAAACTATGCGCCAAACTGCTGCTCTCTGGCTTGCTATGGTCATTGCCATGGTCGCGCTGATCTTAGGCGGCACCGCCGCGTTTCTCTACAGCCGCACCGGCGAAAAAGAACCTCCGCAGGAGGCTGTGTCACCTTCGGGGACACCGCCCTCACCCCAACGGGTGGGATTGGACCATCCCGTGCTGGGCGACAAAGTAAGCAAGCACTACCAGAGCCCCACCAACCTGACCGTGCAAAAGCTGGGCACTTTTACCGATACCGCGCCCCAGCTGGTGCTGCCGGATTGGGTCACCCGCGCCGATGTGACCATCACCGCGCCCGACGGCACGGCCTGGACCGGCGATACCTCCACCTGCAACACCTTATACCTACGCCGCCAACGGCGACTTCAAATTATTGTAAAGCCTACCACCAGGAGAACGAGCCCCCGCCGACGCCCAGGGCTGGTACGCCTACGCGCCGGGTACACCATGTCGATGGCCCCACCGTGACCCTGAGCAGCGACCGCGCCGCCCAGGGGCACGTGGTGGCGCTGTATCTCACCGGTATTCTGGATGGTGAGCCGAGCCTGGAGACCGACCTGGGCACCGTCTGGTTCCGCCGCACCGCCGGCGGCTGCATGAGGTATATCCCTATCACCTATAATGCCGAGGGGGGCGACCATACCCTGCAGCTGACCTGCGGCAGCCTGACCCGCGACTTGACCCTGACCGTGACCAACACCCAGCACAAGACGGTGGAACTGCCCGCCGAGGAAGACGTGGGCGGGGCCGAGGACCGCAACGCCATCTGGCCGCTGTACACCAACAGCACCGGACAAAAGCTGTGGAACGGGCTGTTCGTGGCCCCAACAGCAGCGCCATTGCCGTGCACTACGGCGACATCCAGATGCGGGACGGCCAGCGCAGCGGCAATCCACCGGGCTGACCTACTCCGCCCCCGACAACGACCATCACCGCACCCCAGAGCGGCACCGTCGTGCTGGCGGATACCTGACCCTGACCGGCGGCACGGTGGTCATCGACCACGGCTGCGGCGAAAAAGCTATCTGTTCGGGTTAAAGACCGTCACCGCCCAGCGCGGCCAGACGATCGAAGCCGGCTCCCCGTAGGCTGGCGGGCACCGACATGACCTGATCTTTGAGCTGCGCATCGGCAGCAAATCGGTAGACCCGGAGCCTGCCATGGCGGGCCGCAGTGGTCTGCAATACCGCGAGTCTGAATAAATTTTTCATTGGGTACAGCCCGGCCCGGCTGCCGCCTGTTTTTTCCACGATGGGGCAACACCAAGAGGATTTTTGGGAAGAGTACAGATGAGCAAGAAAAACGACAACATCCCGGCCCAGGCCGCACCGGATACTGCCCCAGGCAGCCCCAGCCCGAGCCGCGCCCCTGCGGAGACCGCGCCGGCGGAAGAAGCCGTCGCTACGGCCGCTGCCGAGATGCCCCCGCCGAACCGGCAGAAGAGCGAAACGGAACCTGTTGGAAGAAGCGGCATACGCCACCCCCGAAGCGCCAAGCACCTGAGGAAGCCCCGCAGAAGAAGGCGAACCCAAGCAGAGCCGGAAACGCCTGCTGAGGACAGCGCCCCCGCAGAGCAGGATGCCACCGCTGCGGCCCCCCACGGAGGAGGCCGCAGCTGACAAGACGCCGCCTTGGATGCCGCTGAGGCCGACGAGGACCGTGGGCTGCCGCCCATCGATGAAAAGCGCCTGCTGGACGCGACCCGCACGGTGCAGCTCTCGGTGGAGCAGATCACCGCCAACATGGATATTCCCGCCGGGAGGATACCGACACTTCGTCCGACGACGACGCGGCGGAGGATGACACCCGCCACCATGGGGGATGTTGTGCGCAGCGGCGTGACCGGCATGGCCAGGTGGCTGCTGCTGGTGGTGGTGTTTGTGCTGGTAGTGGCCGGCATCGGCGTGGCCTACCCGTACCGCAGCGCCCCCCCGATATGCTGCCTTCCATCAGCGTGACCTTCGCCGGGCGACACTTGGCCTTCGGCCTACAAGTGGCATGTGCCGGTCATCGGCAACTGGTTCAGCGTACCTACGCCGAAACTTATAGTTCCGTCCCCGCTGTGCTGGAGGCCCCCATCTCCCACACTGTCGCCGGATATTACGATCAGCTCCACCAACTATGCCACCCAGCTGACCGTGACCGACGCCAACAAAGGAAACCGTGTTCGAGGGTACGCTGTCGGAGTTCAGCGGCTATTGCTTTGACGAGACCGGCACCTACACCGCCAAGCTGGTGGCCAGCGTTACCGGCTCCCCGCGCAGCAGGGCCGCCGACATCACCGGCTCCGAGACCTGGCTGTTCACCTTCGATATTGCCATCGAGCCGTCCGTTTATTTAAGCGAGAATACCATCGAGCAGGGCGGCGTAGCCGCCATCCGTGTGACCGGCAGTTACGAGAACGACGCCCCCACCCTGACCACCACGCTGAAAAATCAGGGCTTTATCCAGTCCTCCAACGGCTGGGTGTGCTACCTGCCCATCCCCTGAACGCAGCCTTAGGCACCGAGACCATCAACGTGCAGGTGGGCCGCTACTCCACCACACTGTACCTGAAAGTGACCGACGGCGGATTCAGCTACGATTACCTCGCAGTCCCAGCGCGCCACGCCCTTACCTCGGGCAGGACGACGCCCCCACCAAGGTCAGCAAGCTGTTCACCGCAGCGCCCACCGGCATCAGCTGGGCGGACGCCGGGTTCGCAGCCGTTCCTCAACCGCCTCAACACCACGCTGACCTTCGGCGCGACCGAGTATGTGGGCCGCCGCTACAGCGAGCGCAGCACCAACACCGGCGCAGGCGGCCGCACCAGTACGAACGTAATTTTGTCCACCACCCGCGGTGAGCTGGTCATTGCCCCTCGCCAGCGGCAAGATCGACCTGGCCGAGGACCTGGGCGGCGACTACGGAACTACGTTGGTCATCGACCACGGCGCGGGCGTGCGCACGATCTTCTACGGGCTGAGCGACATTGACATCAAGGCCGGGCAGCAGGTCAAGCAGGGCCAGACCCTGCCACCTGCGGCAAGACCACCGTTGTGGAAATGCGCATCGGCACCGTCCCCATCGACCCCATCGCCGTCTGGCGTGGCCAGTGCAACGGGTTGAAGTATTATTAAACCATTCGATTTTCCCGATCCCATCTGAGGGGTCGGGATTTTTATTTGCACGCGGCGCAAAAGGCTCCTCTGGGAGGGAGCTTTTTTGTATCCGCACCATTCGCCTCAATCCAAGCATACTATGGCGAAAGCACACCCAAAGGGGGAGGAAACAGCCTATGAAAACCTTTTTGCGTGGTGGGGCATGATGCCCGCCAGCGGGCGGCGGCGCAGACTTTGCAGGCCGCGGGGTTCCGCATCATCGGGCCGGAGGCCGCCTGCCAGGCCGATTTTGTCCTGCTGCCCATGTCCCAGGAACGTGTCAGCGATGCCGTCGCCCGCACCCTGCAGGGAGTACGCCCCGGCACCCTGCTGCTGGCCGGACGCCCCGGTTCACCCATCCAGGCCGCCGCCCGGCAGGCCAGTCTGCCGCTGCTGGACTACTTCCAGCGGCCCGAGCTGGAATGTTTAAACGCCGTGCCCACCGCAGAGGGCTGCCTTGCCCTGCTGCTGCAATTGCGCCGCCGCACCATCTGGGAAAGCGACTTCCTTGTTCTCGGCTACGGACGCATCGGCCGGGCGGTAGCGCGGCGGCTGGACCTGCTGGGCGGGCATACCACCGTTGCCGCCCGTACGCCGTGCAGCGGGCCAACGCCCGGTGTGCGGGGCATCGTGCCGCCCCGCTGGACCGCCTGCCCGTGCTGCTGGCAAAGCATGATACCGTCATCAACACCATCCCGCGCCGGTGCTGCCCCGCAAAATGCTGGAAAACTGCCCCGGGGCGCTGGTCATCGACCTGGCCAGCCTGCCCGGCGGCACCGACTTTGACGCCGCCGAAGCCCTGGGCATCCAGGCCGAACACGCCCTGGCCCTGCCCGGCAAGTGCGCCCCCCGATACCGCCGGGCGCTCATCGCCCAAACCGTACTGACCATCCTGCAAGAAAGAGGTGATCTGCATGATGAACCGGCCTGACGGCCCCGCACCGTGGCCTTTGCTTTATGCGGCAGTTTTTGCAGCTTTTCGGCTGTGCTGCCCCAGGTGCGCCGCCTGCGGGCGCTGGGCTGGCGGGTGCTGCCCATTTTGCTGCAGCGCCGCCGCGCTGGACACCCGCTTTGGCACGGCCGCCGCTCTGCGCGCCCAATTGCAGGAGATGACCGGCGAAACACCGCTGACCACCCTGCAGCAGGTGGAACCGCTTGGCCCAAAAGGGATGGCCCAGGCGCTTATCATCGCCCCGGCCACGGGCACCACCATGGCCATGCTGGCAGCGGGCCTCAGCGCCACGCCGGTAACCCTGGCCGCCAAAAGCCTGCTGCGGGGCGGACGGCCCGTTGTTCTGGCTCCCTCCACCAACGATGCGCTCTCGGCAGCGCCCCGGCTATGCCCAGCTGCTGCAGCGGCGGAACTACTACTTTGTGCCCTTCGGCCAGGACGACAGCTACAAAAGCCCTGCAGCCTCAAAAGCGATTTCACCCTCATCCCCGATACGCTGGAAAGCGCCTTGCGCGGTGTGCAGTTGCAGCCGATTCTGCTGTAATGCCGGCGCGATTTGTGACATATAATAGGGGCGAGCAGTGTCGCCCGCAGAGCCTTGCGTTGCCGCAGGGTTTACGGGCCGATGCAAGCATCGGCCCCTAAGCAGGCCGTGTGGCTGGATTTGTAGGGGTGGATGCTCGCATCCGCCCGCGGGCTTGACACGCTGTTCGCCCCTTACATCCTCTACAATTTCCACGCACAGCCAGCGTAAAAGGGGTACCCATGCAACTTATCACCATCACTGGCGGGCAGACGCTTCACGGCCGCATACGACCCGCCGCCGCAAAAACAGCGTACTGCCGCTGCTGGCTGCCACCCTGCTGTGCCGTACCCCAGCCGCCTGCGGGCCGTGCCGCCCCTGGCCGATGTCGCCACCAGCCTGGCGCTGCTGTAATCCGTGGGTGCCAAGGCCGAACGGCAGGGGAGTGACCTGTTCGTTGCCCCCGGCCAAGACCTGCAAGGGAGATTCCCGACTACCTCGCCGGGGCCATGCGCAGCTCGGTGTTCTATCTGGCGCCGCTGCTCTGCCGGGTGGGCGAGGTGCGCCTGCCGCTGCCCGGTGGCTGCAAGCTGGGCCCCCCGTCCCGTCGACATCCACCTGGCCGGGCTGGCGGCCATGGGTGCCCAGGTGGAATTGAGGGCATCGCCGTGACACTGCGGCGGCGCGGACCGCTCACGACTTAGATTTCGCCCTGCGCCTGCCCAGCGTGGGGCTACCATGACCCTGATGATGGCCGCGACCCAGGCGGGCGGCACAACCATCCTGCGCGGGCTGCCTGCGAGCCAGAAATATGCGACCTAGCGAACTTTCTGCGTGCCTGCGGGGCGCACATCACCGGGCCGGTACGCCGGTGGTGGTGATACAGGGCGGCAAGCCTTGCAGGCACCGCCTGGACGCCCTTGCCGGACCGCATTGCCGCCGCCACCTACGCCGCCGCCCTGGCCTGCGCCGGGGAGAGGTGACCGTCACCCACTGCGCCCCGCCTATTATGCGGCCTTTTCGACTCGGGCAGGCGGCGGGCGTGGATGTTGCCCGCCAGGATACCACCGTCACGCTGGCCCGAAGCCCCGCCCGGCCTTTTGCGCGGCGGGCAAACGCTTTGCGCCAACGCCTGGCCGCCTTTGCCACCGATACCGCGCCCCCTGGCTGCCGCCGTGCTGCTGACCGCCGACGCCCCAGCGAGATCTACGACCACCTGTTTGCCCGCCGCTTTGCCTGCGCCGAGGGCTTTACCGCCCTGGGGGCAAGATGCTGCACCGCCGGGCGTACACTTTATATGGACGGCCGCGCAGCCCTGCACGGAGCCGCGGTGACTGCCCCGACCTGCGCGGCGGGGCCGCCCTGCTGCTGGCTGCACTGGGGCCGAAGGCGTGACCCTCCTGCGGGACCCCGGCCATATTCCCCGCGGTTATGCCGATCTGCCCGGCGATCTGCGCACCCTTGGGGCCGATTGCATCACAGAAAAAGACATAATTTTTCTACGTTCCTGCCAAAACCGGGCATCCCCGGCCCGTATTGGTGGATTCTGCAGTGATGAGGGCATTTTTGCAAAATTCTGGCGCAGGTATTGAAATTGACAGGAAAATTTGGTATTCTAATAATCAGTTATATGCAAAAAATCCACGGACCAGTGTGCCCATTTACAGGGCCTGCCCTGGGTCCTGTGCCATTTAAACAAACACTTAGGGGGATACACTCATGGCATTCGTTCTTGACGAAGAAATGCAAAATGTGACCAACATTAAAGTCATCGGCGTGGGCGGTGGCGGCGGCAACGCTGTCAACCGCATGGTCGAGTCCGGCCTCTCCGGTGTCGAGTTCGTCGCAATGAACACCGACCAGCAGGCTCTGCTGAATTCCAAGGCCACCCAGAAGGTCCAGCTGGGCGCAAAGCTCACCAAGGGCCGCGGTGCCGGCGCTGATCCCGAGATCGGCCAGCGCGCTGCCGAGGAGAGCAAGGATGAGATCTCCAACGCCCTGAAGGGCGCCCAGATGGTCTTCATCACCGCCGGTATGGGCGGCGGCACCGGCACCGGCGCCGCCCCTGTCGTGGCCGAGACTGCCCATGACCTGGGCATCCTGACCGTGGGCATCGTCACGAAGCCCTTTGCCTTTGAAGGCAAGCGCAAAATGAACATGGCCGAGCAGGGCATTGCCTCCCTGATGATGCACGTCGACTCTCTGATCGTCATCCCCAACGAGCGCCTGAAGCTCATCAGCCAGGAGCGCATCACCCTGATGAACGCTTTTGAGGCTGCCGACAACGTGCTGCGTCAGGGCGTTGAGAGCATCTCCAGCCTGATCAACATTCCTGCCTTCATCAACCTGGACTTCGCAGACGTCCGCTCCATCATGAAGGACGCAGGCAACGCCCACATGGGTGTCGGCGTCGCCAAGGGCGCCGGCAAGGCCGAGAACGCCGCCAAGGCTGCCATCTCCAGCCCGCTGCTGGAGACCAGCATCGCCGGCGCACGCGGTGTCATCATCAACATCACTTCCAGCCCGGACATCGGCCTGGAGGATGTCGAGACCGCTGCCTCCATGATCACCAGTCCGCACATCCCGATGCCAACATCATCTGGGGTACTGCGTTCGACGAGCGCCTGAGCGACGAGATGAGCATCACCGTCGTTGCCACCGGCTTCGAGAGCACCCCGAGGTCGACGAGCCCATCCAGGCCCATGTCGATGCCAAGCGCGGTGTCGCCCCTGCCCCCGCCGTCCAGCCTGTTGAGGCTCCGGCTTAGGCCGAGGTTGCCCAGCCCGCACAGCGCACCGCTGCCCCGCAGCAGGACATCAACCCCGTCATGCCCAACCCCATCTTCACCCAGTCCTTTGACGCCCAGCCCGCTGCCAAGCAGGCCCCGCCGAGGAAGAGGATGACGGCGATTACTTCGACGATCTGCTCAGCATCCTGAACAAGCGCAGCTGATCGCCCCTGACTTTAAATTTTCCGCGAGAGGATGTAAAACGCCATGCCATCTGATTCCATGAACATACAGGAGCAGGGTTCCCGCTCCCGTATGTTTGGCGGCTTCGATAAAAATGATGTCCTGGCGTACATGAACACGCTCGCCAACGAAGCCCAACAGCACGAACTGGAATACCAGGAAAAGCTGCGCCAGCTTCAAGCCCAGCTGGATGATCTGCGCAGCCAGCGCAGTGATGCCGAAGCCCGCATCGAGGCCCTGAAAGCCGAGTTAGCTGCCGCCAACCAGCGGGCTGACCTGGCCGAGCAAACGCCACGAAAGCGACGAGCAGCTGCAAAAACAATCCGTCGCTGAAAGCGTGCAGAGCGAGCACCGGGAGATCCAGAAAAATGCCAACATCTGGCAGCTGAAATGCCACGACCTGCAGCAACAGAACGAAACGCTGACGCAGCAGTTGGCTGCAGCCCGCCAGTTGAACACGCCCCGGCCCCCACGCCCGATGTAGTGCGGGAAGCCAAGCTGAAGCCCAGAAAATTCTGGCCGATGCCAAGCTGTATGCCGAGCGCCGAAAAGGAGCTGAAGCAGCAGGCCGACACCCAGAAGTCCCGCATGGCCGAGAATGCCGGGGCATTGCCTCCGGCGTAATGCTGGTGCGCGACCGCCTGGCACGGGTGGATCAGCGTTTGAGCGCTGCCACTTTGGACCTCGATAACCTGACTCTGGCCATCTACCAGGCGTTGGATGAGACCGAGGCCGAGTTGAAGGAGCTGGGCGTGGAAATGCGCGATTATGCCCAGGGCACCCCGGAGACGGATATTCCCGTGGAGCCGTTGCCCACGGAAAGTGCGCCCGCCGCACCGGTTGTGCCGCAGCCTGTACCCCAGACTCCCCAGCCTGCGCAGCAGCCTCAGCCCCAGGCCGCACCGTCAAGCCGGAGAAGTTCCGGGTCAAGGCAACGCCGCACCGTGCGCCCGCCAAGCCGGTACGCCGCCTGCGCAGCGTGAACCGCCCAGTATCCCAGCTATTGCAGGATCAGATCGACCGCATGGGCGATAACAATAATTTAAACTCCCCGATGAAGATCGGGGAGTTTTTGTTGCCTCACGCTCCACTTCTGTGGGGACGATGCTCGTCATCGGCCCGAAACTTCCCCCCCATTTCCTGTAAGATTTTCTCCGTCCCGCTTGTCTATAAGAGTGAAAGGCGCCAAAACAAAAAGGAGTTGAAGCTCATGCAAACAAACACCACGCCCACGCTGTTGCAGGCCATCCGGCAGGACCCGGATACCGGGCTGCGGTGGGCCATGCGGGTTACGCCGCGCTGGTGCGGGGCATTGCCCGCCGCATCCTGCCCGGGCACGACCGAGATATAGAGGAATGTACCGCCGATGTATTTGTGGCGCTGTGGCGCAATGCCGCCCGCTGGAGGCCACCGGCACACCGGTGCGGGCCTGGCTCATCGTCACAGCACGGAATACCGCCATCAACCGTTACCGCGCCTTACAGCGGCGACGACTCTGCCACGCTGACCGATGAACTGGCCGCCACCATCGCCGACCTGCCCGCCGACCCGGCTGGGGATGCCGCCGACGAGCTGGCCGTGCTGGTGGCAGCGCTGGAGCCGCCCGACCGTGAGATATTTCTGCGCAAATACTACCTGATGCAATCCAGCAGGGAGATCGCCGCCGCGCTGGATCTGCGGGTATCCACCGTAAACACCCGGCTGAGCCGCGGGCGCGACCGCCTGCGCCGCCAATTACAGGAAAGGGGTTATACACATGGTTGATCTGCATACATTCTGGAACGAGCTTGACGCCCTGCCCACCGAGGAAACACCGCTGACCGCCGCCGAAAGCGACCGCCTGGCCGATGCTGTACTGGAAAAAGTACACGTCGAATCCGGCAAACACCGCGCAAAAAATCTGTACACCGTGCAAAATCCGCCAAGCGCCGCCGCGTTCCTGTCTGGGGCAGGGCACTGGCCGGAGTCGCCGCCTGCATGGCCGTACTGTGTGGGTCAATACAGTGAATCCTGCGCTGGCCGAGGGGTCTGCCCTTTGTGGGGGATGTGTTCAGTTTCCTCAACCAGCATGAAAAAAACCAACTGAAAAGCGACCGGCTTTCCGGCTATGCCCAGCAGGCCGCAGTGCCTGCCGTACCGGAAAAACCAGAGCGGGACTGGGAAACAGCACCGCCAGCCCCTACACCTGACGCTGAACCAGGTCTACTGCGACGGCCTCTACCTGCGCATCGGCCTGACGCTGACCGCCCCAGACGGGAATGACAGTCTGGCGGGTTACGACTGGCTGGCCCAGAATCCGGGCGGCGAAGGCTGGATCGAGATCTGCCAGGCGCAGGCCGACGGCACCCTGCTAGCGAACGGGCAGGCCCTTTACCCCCAGAACGGTTTTGTGTTTGAAAAAAGTGGACGACCACACCTACGCCGCCGCTATGGACTATGACCTGGCGGACTACAACGGCGACACCGCTGCCATCGACTGCCAGCTGACCGTGGCGGGCTTGACCGGCGTGCAGAATGCCTATGATGCTGACGGCAGCTATCTGCGCACCATGCTGGATGGCCGCTGGAAGCTGAACTTTACCGCCTCGTCCGGCGATACGGCCAACCGTATCGGTACGGTTTCGAACCGGAAGTCAACGGCTATACGCTGTCCAGTGTGATTGCTGCCCCGGCGAGACCCGTGTAACGGTACAGCTATCGGCAGATACCCCCGAAGGCGCCACGCTGCAGCTGTTCTCCGCGGATGGCCAAAGCTGCAATGCGCCAGCAGCCGCCCCAGTGCAGACAGCAGCACCGTCAGCTACGCCGACTTTGACGCTGCCCCCTGCGATGCCGCCGGTCTGACCGTAAAACTGGTGGATAAAAACACCGATCCGCTGGTCGAGCTGGCCCAGTGGGACGTCAGCCTGCCGACGAAATAAGCCCTGCCATGAGGCCCAAAATTTCCTCTTGCACCCGCCTGCGCTCTGTGCTATGATTAGAAAAACGGATGTATGCGCTTGAATTTTGTGCAAGATGCACGATTTTGGCAGCATCCAAAGTTAACAGGAGGTTTTTACAATGCTTGGATTTACCTATTACACCCCGACCAAAGTCGCGTTCGGCAAAGGTTCGGTCGAAAAAGTCGGCGAGCTGATGGAAGCAGTTTGGCGGCACCCGCGTGTGATCCACTACGGCGGCCAGAGTGCTGTGCGTTCCGGCGTGCTGGACCGCGTCAAGAAGTCGCTGGATGAGGCGGGCATCTTCCACGTGGAACTAGGCGGCGTTGTGCCTAACCGCATCTGGCCAAGGTGCGCGAGGGGCATTGAGCTGTCCAGGCCAGCGGCGTAGACTTCCTGTTGGCTGTCGGCGGCAGGTTCGGTCATCGACTCCTGCAAGGCCATCGCTTACGGCCTGGCTGAGCCGGACGCATGATGTCTGGGAGGCTGTACGCGGGGCCAGCGCAAGGCCAAAGCCCCTGCTTCCCGGTTGCATCCGTGCTGACCATCGCCGCCGCTGGCTCTGAGATGAGCAACAATGCGTCATCACCAACACCGACACCGAGCGCGCCCTACAACGACGACCTGGCCCGCCCGAAGTTTGCCATCGCGGACCCCGAACTGACCATGACCCTGCCGGACTACCAGACCGAGGCCGGCTGTGCCACATCATCATGATGCACACGATGGGCGTTATTTTGTCAACAGCGGCACGATAACGACCGACGCGCTGGCCGAAGGCCTGCTGCACCGTCATGCACAACGCCGAAGTGCTGCACACCGACCCGCGCAACTACGATGCCCGCGCCGAGGTGATGTGGGCGTCCTCTCTGGCACACAACGGCCTGACCGGCTGCGGCAGCGACGGCGGCGACTGGATGCCCCACCTGCTGGAGCATGAACGTGGGCATGTTCAACGTCACCCACGCGCGCAGGCCTGGCCGCAGTCTGGCCCAGCTGGGCGCGTCTACAAGGACTGCCTGCCCAAGGAAGTGCCGTCAACGTCATGGGCGTGACTCCCGGTGCACCGATGAGGAGACCGCGCTGGCCATGCGATGGAGGTTCTATCATCGCATCAGCATGCCCGTCAATTTCAGGAGCTGGGCATCGACCCCACCGACGAGCAGATGGCCGAGATGGCCGCCAGCTGCGCCCGAGCCTGCGGCGGTGCCAAGGGGAGCTCCGCCAGGTGCTACCAGAGCCGACATGGAAGCCATTTATAAGATGTTGAAGTAGTGATTGTTTTTGTAGAAAAAGTCCCGTCATATGGCGGGGCCCCCAAAAAACAATGTTTTGACCTGATAACAAAAACCCAGAACTGTTGGCTGAATCAGCTGTGCAGTTCTGGGTTTTCTATTGTTTATGAGAGCACGAATCGTTCCGTGGCCACAAATTTTCAATTTTTGCCCCGCGGACAGTTTCTTGTTAGCGTACCTGCCCCAACCTCTGCCGGAACGAGTACGGTAAACTGAAGCTGTCTAATTCAATTCAAACATCGCCTTTTCATAATCTTTTACATAATAACTGATATTTTTGCGCCCCCTCTGAATAATTGTATGCCCTTCTGCTTCTAATTTTTCTTTCTGCGCTTCTATACCACCAGGATATTTTGCGTTTAACTCTCCATTTGCTCAGCGTTCTCAATAAGGCGTTTCATCCTCCTCAGAGCGCTGATAGCTTGCCCATGCCGCAATGGAAACGAAAATCCCTGCCGTGATAGGTTCTGTAAAATCTGCGCCGTTTTGTTCTGCGAAGTAATCACGAATTTTCCCAACAGTAATTACTTTTCCATAGGGAACACACTTCATAATTCTGTCATAGTCGATCGGCGGTGCAAAGTACATTCTGTCCCCCACCATATTTTCTATGCTCTTTTCATCCGTTATCGTCTGAAACTTAGGCATGTCCTTACTGTCATGCAACATAGCGTTGAAATCTTTTTTTATCTTCATTTGCCATAATAGCCACCTCCTGCTTTAAGCATAGCCTGTTTTATAAGCCATACAATGAGGCTGTTTGAATTTTTTTGCTTTCACAAATTTTAATTTACCGTATTAAACTGAGTATACCATATTCGCTAATGGAAGAACACCTCTATATTGAAGAACCTGGCCGTTTTTACTGCGTGCGCATATACACAGCGATTTTCCCGAAACGCCCCCTATGCAGCCGTTTTCCCACCCGGCGGAAGAAGCCCCAAAAAAGGGCGTTGTCAACGTGGCAACGCCCGCTAAATGCGATATGAAATCATTTGTTTTTGGGGTGCCCGTTTTCCACAGCGCTGGTGCCCTGCTCCATCAGGTAAGTTGCCGTCAGGTCAGCGATGTGGAGCTTTACAGCGAGGGGATAGCTGTTGTAGGCATCGCTCACGGCAAAGCTGCCGCCGCGGACGGCATCATCAAACCCACCCATATGCCAGCGGATAGCAATAGCTCGGCGGTTTTCAAGCGCATGAAATGCTCGATGAGATACACGCTCTTTTCGCCGTGGCCGTAGGGCAGCTGGTCAGCCACCTGGTAAAACGGCACCTTCTCCCATTGGCCGGTGGCGTCGTTCTTCACGTTGCGGGTGCTGACTTTGTAAAAATTAGCCTTGCACAGGTCGTGGAGCAGGGCACAGATGGCGTAACTTTCGGCGTTTTCGCCCTCGGTGTAAAAATGCTGCATCATCGCGTCGTAGACGTTCAGGCTGTGCATGACCAGGCCGCACTCGCAGGCACCGTGGTAGCGGGTGGAGGCAGGGGCCGTGAAAAGTCCGTGGTCTCCAGCCAGCTCAGCAGGCGGTCCGCGCCGGGGCGCGCGTGATGTTTTATTGTAGAATCTCCACAAACCGGGCGCGGTAGTCTTCCATGCGAACCTCACAGTTCCATATCGTTCAGGATGTCTTTCAGGGTCTTGAGCTCTTCCTCAGTCAGGCTGATGCCCTTGGCCATGCGGCTGCCGTCCGGGGACCAATCGCGGATGTCATACTTCGGCGGGTTGCCGTTCCAATGACCATGTTCAGCTGGCGCTCCCAACCGCGGGCGTTGGTAGCACAGCGTCGCTCGGTAACTTCATGGTAAATTCTGCCATAGTTTGTACAGGCTCCTTTTTGACTAAAATAGTTCATGCACCATCATAGACGATTCTTTTATAAAATGCAAGTGCAAAATCAGTTTCGCCGCACCGCACTGCCAGCAGGGCAAAGCGGGTCTTAGGGGCGAGTGGAGGTACCGCAGGTGGAAAGCACCAGCAATTGCTGGCCATATGCCGGCGTCACACCGGTATCATAGAGGGACAGCGCTGTGATGGCGTCCACGCTGCTGCCACTCAGCTTGGTATCCGCATCAAAAAAGGTGTAGTAGGGCAGTTCATCCGCGCCCGGTCGTATCCAGCGCGGCCACTACCTGCCAGGCTGCCGTCTCGTAGATCGTGTTAAAGGTAAAAAAGGTGGTGTGTGCTTTGTAAAAAATCCTCGCTGCGGTAGCGGGTCAGTTATTGAACATCGAACCGTCCGCCATGTTATGGCCGTAGATCAGCCAGTTGGCGGTGGGGGCGTCGGGATCGATGGGCAGTGCTCGTCCATGAACAGCGTGCCGCCGGTGGCGTAAAGCCGGTCAAAGCCGCGGCGCAGGTAGTACTCGTTGTTGCCGGGGGTCTGCACCACGGGCAGGTCGATGTCAGTGCCGTCGATGGTCAGCCATCCGATGAGGTCGGGGTTCTGCTCGTAGAGGTCGCGGTAGGCAGGCAGTACCTCCTGATGTGGGCAGCCGGTGCTGCCGCCGGGGTGGCGTGAGCGGCATCGTCGGCATCCAGTGTGGCGGCAGGGCGTGTAGGTGGCAGCCACCGGCGCACCGTGATGCTGCTGCCGCGGGCGTTTTCTGCCGTTTCCACCAGCGCTGGGGAGGGACAGGTTGTACCGGAGTCCGGCTGGCCGCCGCGGCCTACAGTCTGGCGCAGAAGCAAAGCAGCCGCCCCCAGCAGCACCGTACCGGCGATGCGCGGGCGCGGACCTCCGCCGCTGGCGGGCCCGCATGCCGGTGCGCGCCGCAAAGGGATAATAGCCGAGTTGCCCGCAGTTTGCGGTAATGCCGCGGCATAGCTTTTGCCTCCTCTCCGTTTTAAAATCCACGCTGATGCTGGCAGGCATTCAGGACATCCTGGATCATTTCCACCCCCACCGACACGCCCCGCTTTGAGGCGCTGCTGGGGACGGCAGCCAGTACGGCATCCATCTGCAGTACAAAGGTGCAGCCCTCCCCGGACGGCCTGGCACAGGCATTCATCCTGGGCGAGGAGTTCATTGGCGACGACTGCTGCGCCATGATCCTGGGCGATAACATCTTCTACGGCAACGGCTTCTCCAAGATCTTGAAGACTGCCGCCGCCAACGCCGAGAACAAGGGCCGCTGCACCGTCTTTGGCTATTATGTGCAGGATCCCGAGCGCTTTGGCATCGTCGAGTTCGACCAGAACGGCAAGGTGCTGAGCGTGGAAGAGAAGCCCGAGCACCCCAAGAGCAACTACGCCATCACCGGCCTGTACTTCTACAACAAAGAAGTGGTGCAGATGGCAAAGCAGGTCAAGCCCTCTGCCCGCGGTGAGCTGGAGATCACGACGCTCAACGAGATGTACCTGAAAAAGGGTGATCTGGACGTGCAGCTTCTGGGCCGCGGCTTTGCCTGGCTGGACACCGGCACGATGGACAGCCTTGTGGATGCCGCCGACTTCGTGCGTATGGTGGAAAAGCGTCAGGGCATCAAGATCAGCGCCCCGGAGGAGATCGCCTTCAAGTATGGCTGGATCGACCGCGAGACCCTGCTGGCCAGCGCCGAGCGCTACGGCAAGAGCCCCTACGGCGAGCACCTGAAGAACGTGGCCGACGGCAAACTGCGCTACTGAGAAGAGAGGCACACTGGTATGAAGATCATTGTTACTGGATGCAGGGGCCAGCTGGGCACCGAGATCCTCAAGCAGCTGCGGGAAGGACGCAGCGAGATCGGCCCTATCCCCGAAAAGCTGCTCAACGCCACCGTTCTGCCGGTGGACCTGCCGGAGCTGGATATTTCCAACTACCGGATGGTGGATGAGTTCATCCGCCGCAACCGCCCGGATGTCATCATCAACTGCGCCGCCTACACCAACGTGGACGGCTGCGAGGTGAACCACGACGCTGCCTTCAAGGCAAACGCACTGGGCCCCCGCAATCTGGCGCAGGCCGCCGAAAAGACCGGTGCCCGCCTGGTGCATGTGTCCACCGACTATGTGTTCTCCGGTCGCGAGAACGGCGGCATCCCGCAGGATGAAGCTACCATCCCCGGCCCCATCAGCGCCTACGGCTCCACCAAGCTCATGGGCGAAAAGTATGTGGAGCAGTTCTGCCACCGCCACTTCATCGTGCGCACGGCATGGCTGTACAGCTACTACGGCAAGAACTTTGTCAAGACCATCGTCAATGCCGGCAAGAAATTTGGCAAGCTGGAGGTGGTCAACGACCAGTGCGGCAACCCCACCAACGCGGTGGACCTGGCCCACGAGATCCTGCAGCTGTGCGTGACCCACGAGTACGGCCTGTATCACTGCACCGGCGAGGGCGTGTGCTCCTGGTATGACTTCGCGTCCGAGATCATCCGCCTGTCCGGTGTGGACGCCACCGTGGCTCCCTGCACCAGCGAGGAGTACAAGGCAAAGCACCCGGACAGCGCCGACCGCCCCAAGTGGAGCGCTCTGGACAACCGGATGCTGCGCTGCACCGTCGGCAACGACGTCCGTGACTGGAAGGATGCCCTGGCCTGCTTCTTCACCCACTGGGACGGCGACAACGGAATGAAAGACTGAGATGAACCCCTCTCCGTCTGCTCAGTTCCCTCGCATCCACCTCTCCCGAAGGGCGAGGTTTTATGCATCTGGAGGGAACGCTGAAAAAAGCCCCTTTCGGGGAGCTGGCATCGCGCAGCGATGACCGAGAGGGATTTACTACAACGAAACTTTGAGGAAATAAACTTATGAAAACCTATCTGGTTACCGGCTGCGCCGGTTTTATTGGCTCCAACTTTGTGCATTATATGCTCAAGAAATACCCGGAGATCCTGCTGGTCAATCTGGATAAGCTGACCTACGCCGGCAATCTGGAAAACCTGAAGGATGTGGAGGGCGACCCCGCCATGTGTTCGTGCAGGGCAATATCTGCGACAAGGAGCTGGTGGAAGGCCTGTTCCAGAAGTACGATTTCGATTACGTCATCAACTTTGCCGCCGAGAGCCACGTGGACCGCTCCATCAAGAACCCGGAGATCTTTGTGCAGAGCAACGTGATGGGCACCGTCAACCTGCTGCAGCGCGCCAAGGAAGCCTGGTACGATGCCGAAGCCAAGACCTGGAAAGAGGGCAAGAAGTACCTGCAGGTGTCCACCGATGAGGTGTACGGTGCCCTGGGTGCCGACGGCTACTTCATGGAGAACACCCCGCTGTGCCCCCACAGCCCCTATTCTTCCTCCAAGGCCAGCGCTGATATATTCGTCATGGCATTCCATGACACCTACGGCATGCCGGTGAACATCACCCGCTGCTCCAACAACTACGGCCCGTATCAGTTCCCGGAGAAGCTGATCCCGCTGATGATCAATAACGTCAAGCATCACAAGCAGCTCCCGGTTTACGGAGACGGCATGCAGGTGCGAGACTGGCTGTATGTCGAGGATCATTGCAAGGCGATCGACATGGTGGCCAACGGCGGCAAGATCGGTGAGGTGTACAACGTGGGCGGCCACAATGAACGCCCGAATATCTTCATCGTCAAGACCATCATCAACCAGCTCCACGACCGTCTGCAGGACGAAGGCATCAGCGAGGACCTGATCAAGCATGTGGCTGACCGTCTGGGCCATGACCGCCGTTACGGCATCGACCCCACCAAGATCAAGAACTACGCGTGGCATTTTGTAGAGGTGCACAAGAGGTTGGAATTGTGAGAGTAGTGCAAGGTGTACAGAAAATGGAGAGCACGCCGAATGGCCTGACAGTACAGGCACTTTGCAGATGGTGTCTGTGCTGTCAGGCTATGACAACTTCACGAGGTTCTGATGCGGTTCATGTTTTCTGTCGGTGAGCATCTTCTCGCAGGTCGCTCTGCGCTCTGGCGCAGGGCGACTTTTTCCTTCAGTTGCTCTCCGACAGAAAAACCTGGAATAGGTGCCTGCGGCGCGGCGTGCCCGCTCAAACCGCCGACCCTTTATAAATTGTGGGTCGGCTATCAAAAGGATGCACAGTGCCCGCGTTCGCGAACGCATATCTAAGGTGTCTTTTTATTTCTCTACGCTTTTCTATGCTGCTTAAACAGCGAGATTGAAGAAAAGAATACACTTTCTCTGGATTGGAAAGATTCAGTTTTTGCAGTTCATCCGAACAGGTCTCGCTGCTTTGCCGTCGACATTTCTCTGGGGTAACTTATTGATGAAGTGCTGGGCTAGTGTGCGTCATACTGTGTTTTTTCATGCTTTCCCCTTTGGGAAATGTCTGCGCAGGAGTTTATTATTATTCTCGTTACTGCACGTTCATGCGGTGCTTTGCGGATGGCAGTAGAACACCGGGACACCGAGATTATCAAAACCGTGGTCCGGCAAATTCGCAGCCGTTTCGCTGGAAATGGTCAAACAGTTTATTGAAGTCTCTGCCGAGTTTTTGCTTCAATCGCTGCATGGCTTTGGTGCTACAGCCGCGGTGCTTATCGGACACTTTCCTTTGTTTTCCTGTCGGGTCATTCGTTCCGTAATGACAAGGCGATTCTTTACGCACTACTACCGACTATACCGTAATTTCCCCAGTGACCGAAAACTCCAGGAAGGTTTATTTCCGGACGCTGTTCAATACTGCGGTGCAGGGTGTTTCGTGCACCGAATAAGGCTGTTCGTCTACTGTACGGCATTTTCTTTTGGGATGTCCGACAGGCAGATGTTTGTAACTCACGTTGGGGATAAGGCCACTCTGCTATGGCGGTAAAGTGTTTGCTTAAGAACTGTCAGGGCCGTAGATGTCGCCAGCAACTGAATAACTGACGTGGGGCTGTGTTTCTGTTTTAATGCAGGACGCAACGGCAGCGGCATGGCATGGTTATTGCCCAGCTTTGGAGAAGCTTTTGCTATGGGCTGTTTTCTGGTAGTCTGCGTATTTCTGCAGCGTAAGCGTCATATACTTTGTCATGGCTGCTGCAACGTTAACGGCACAACCTGGCCTTTATTTCTCGGCAACGGCAGAACGGCAGCGCCCAAGAAGCTCGCTGCGTACTAGAGTGTGTCCGGCCTGCGGTGCGTCTCGATTTTTTGCACGTTCGTCTTGGTAGTGTTTTCCTTTTGGCTGTGGTTCAGTTGTCATTTCTATAGATTCTTCCGTCAGCTTCATGGACATTATGGCTTGTCCGTCGCAGAAGGTCGGGTAGTATTTTCTCCGCTCCGCAAATCTCCACCCCTCCGGGGAGTATTTGCTACTGCGGAAAATCTCCACCATGACTTCTGTTCTGCCAACGTGCCCCAAATAAGCTGACTGGAAAGGCAAGTAAGCATTCCTTTGGTGGGACTGCTCATTAAGGGCCCCAACAATCCGTACTGGGCCCCCGTCGCAGCCCCAGCGGGGGCTGTAACAGACACTTTTATAGGGAGTTTCTAAAGTGTGGCTCTTTCCATTATTTCTACACAGCAGATCAAGGTTGGTTGGAAACGCGTAGTTTCATATAAGGGTACGTCTGGGGGCCATATATGCAAGCCCCCCCAGACTGCAAGTGCTGCGTTTCAATCCCCGCGCTTTTATAAATTGGGCGCGGCGCTCCGAGCGTCCTTGATTTCAAGGTGTTTTAGGGCTCAAAGAGCCACACAAGGCTCTAAACAGAATTGAGGTATTTCAAATGACAGCAACGTACAAGATGTGAAACATCAGCAGGTCGCAAAGGACATTGTCCGAGCAGCAAAGGAACTGAACATGACGCTCTGGTTCAAGATGCAACAAGCAGCTGCATCAGGTTGAGTTTCAGCAGGAAGTGAATTAACACGGCATCAATCAGATGAACGCGCTCTTAAAGGCTTTGGGTCGGCAAAGAGCAAACGGCTAAGGTTCGCAGCCCCCGAAAGGGGGGCTTTATTTATTTTACAAGCTGTGCTAACAGGCTATACGGGCATTTGGAGGTAATCAACATGACCGTTCGTTACAATGTTTCCGTTCGTAGTTTCCCGTTCTGGGGCGACGCATTCAACACGCGCTGTGTTCTTTCTGATGAGCAGTGCGACATGGTAGAGATGGTACTTCGCAACGAGTACGGCGACGCGATAGCTTGTACGCTGAACGACATCTTCGAAATATGACCGGCCTTCATCGCAAGCATAATCGGTTTGCATCTTTCAATTTACTTGAATCTGATGATGAGTAAGCAGTTGCCGGGGGCTTTTTTTCTTTACGTTTCTGGGGTACGAGGGGTACGGACAGACAGGTTCGATTGCCCAAGGGAAACACCCTAAAGACCTTATCCCTTTTCTTCTTTTTCTTTTTTTGTTTTTTTGGAGGTTTTGAAAATGACTGCTAAAGAGTATTGCACTTCTCACGACGCTATCGCTTATTACAGCGGGTTGTCGGGTTTGGAGATTCACGGTATTGAGTACGGTGTTGACGATTATGTCTACTGTGCTTCTGGTGCTTGGGTTGGCAAGTATAGTTACCATCGTGTGAAGGTACTGTACTCGGCTAAAGGGGATGCTTATATCCGTATTCACGGTTATAGGATTCCGTTATCTGATTTCATCCGTATTTGATTTTTGGTTCGTTGCCCTCGAAAGAGGGCTTTTTCATTTTCACTACAAAAATTTGGAGGTAACTAAAAATGACTGATTTGGAAAAAGATGATTGGCAACGAGGTTAAGGAACTGAAAACGCTGTACGACA
>VOFB01002765.1_pt1 | contig 22815 bp, 30 predicted proteins | sample 5384141 | NCBI WGS metagenome assembly VOFB01 (sample SAMN12384721, study PRJNA508395) | human gut metagenome | isolation source: healthy gut A | host: Homo sapiens | reverse complement strand
CCATACAGGCCCCATTCTGTCAAGCAAAAATGCAAAAATCTTTTTTCTTTTTTCAAAGCCCGCAAAGCACTGCTTTACAGCAGCCACATGCCCGCAAAGCCCAAAGCAAAGCCAAGCGCGGCTCCGCCCACGACATCGCGGATATGGTGCACGCCGGTCAGCACACGGCCAACACAGATGAGCACCGTGATGCCCACCATCACCCAGCCCGCCTTCGGGTAGAAATACATCCATACCATGGCCAGCACGGAAGCGCTCAGCGCGTGGCGGGAGGGGAAGGAGTGTCCCCGGGTCTCCTTTGTGCCGCAGCGGTTCAAAGCCGGGCTGTTCATAGGGACGCGGCAGGTTCAGCCTGTCCCGCAGGATGGTGCCGCCCCAGAAGGTAAGCCCCGGCACGAACACCGTCCGCGCAATGACGGCGGTGAGGTCCAGCGCGGCCTGACGCTGACTGCCCAGCAGCCGAAACAGCCGGACGTTCAGCAGGCAGAGCAGCACCGGATAACATACAAAAGGGATGAGCGGCAGCCAGCGGTCCAGTGCCACCACACAGCGCTTGGCTGTGGGGTGGGCATCCATCCAGCTGTGCAGGGCGTGATAATGTTCTGCGGTCAAAAAGATCCCTCCGCATCGGGCACCTGAAAAATTAAAAGGGTCAGGTGTCCAGATAATTTTCCACATCAAAGGGTTCCGGGGGTGGAATCCTTGCGCAGGTACAGCGGGTGGTGGGGGTGGCCCTTTTGCTGCGCCTGCCAAAGGTGACCCACGGAATCTCCTGCTCCCGCGTCAGGGCCACCATCTCCGCATCAGGCCGGGCAGATAGTCCCGCTTTTCGATCAGGGTGCCCCATGCCGCCCACATGGTGGGTTCGGTCTGGGCCAGAACTGCCCGGAGCCAGCGCAGATTTTCGTCGCACAGGGCGCGATCCGGCACGCGGTCCATATCATTTGGGTCGGTGGCGCGCTGGGGATATACATTGAACATGATCCAGCTGTCAAAGCCGTTGGCGGCGGCAAGACGCTCCACACTTTTCAGGGTGGGGTCCAGTGCGCCGGGCTGTGCGGTGCTGGGGTTGATGCCAATGCATACCAGCGGGTGGGTGCCAACGCGGCCCAGTACGTAACGGTAAGGCTGATATGTATGCGGCTCGTAATACCAGATGCCGCCGGGATATTCGTCGGCCTTGAGTACGGGGATCTGTTCGGTCTGCATGGAAAGAGTGCTCCTATCATTGTTTGCTTTCTATTATCGTACCTGAAACTGCAGGATAAATCAACTCTTTTGTGCGGAAAATCCTCCCATAAAATCAAATTTCATGGTATACTAAAGAAGGATGCTGCGGCAGCTGGCTGCAGCGCATTGCAGCTGAAAAAAGGAGCAACTATGCTGGAAGATTACAAGAACGCACTGAAGAGCGGCCAGCGTGCTTACCGTGCCTGTGTGGCGCGCGGCCAGTCGCCGTATCTTGCGGTGCTGGACGATAGTCTGGTCAATGTGAACATCGTGGCGCAGGAGCCGCTGGGCCTTGTGGAGATCCCGGCGGAAAGCATCGTCGGCACAAAGACCAGCGGCCGTCACACCGCCTTTGCACCGAACTTTATGCCCCTGCTGGAGCCGGACACCGAGTTTGCAGGCAAGTGGTCGAACCTCTGCGATGCGCATTTGGAAGAGGGCATCCACACCCCCATCATCGCCTACGAGTTCCTGAACAAATTCTATGTGCAGGAAGGCAACAAGCGGGTATCGGTGCTCAAGTATTTTGATGCGGTCAGGATCGCGGGCACGGTCACGCGGCTCGTCCCGGAACGGAACGATAGTCTGGAAAACCGTATCTACTACGAATTTCTGGATTTTTACAAGCTTCCAAGGTCAACGATGTGCATTTCTCCCGTCTGGGGGTTACGCAAAATTGCAGACGCTGGTGTGCAAGGCAAGCGGTGAAAGCTGGACGGATGATGATCGGCTGAGCTTTTCCTCCTTCTATACCATGTTCCGCCAGCAGTTTCTGGCTCTGGGCGGCGGTGGACTGAATCTGACTGCCGGCGATGCCATGCTGGTGTATCTGTCGGTCTACCGTTACGCGGATGCCTGCGAGAGCACGCCCAGCCAGATGAAGCAGAATCTGGAAAAGCTGTGGGATGAGGTGAAGGTGCTCACCGAGCCGCAGGCCGTGGCCCTTTCGCTGGAGCCGAAGCAGGGCCCCGGCGAACCGCTGCTGGCAAAGCTGAACATCTTTACAAAGCCCAGCGAGCTGAAGGTGGTGTTCCTGCACGAGCACAACGCCGAAAACAGCGCATGGGTACGCGCCCACGACAAGGGCATCGAAGCGTTGCAGCAGGCGTTCCCGGACCGGGTATTCATCACCCGCAAAGAGAACATCGAGCCTGAGGTGGACGCGGAGCAGGTGCTGGAGGATGTGGCTCACGACAATGCCGACGTGGTGTTCACCTCAAGTGCCCGGATGCATACCGCCTGCCTGAAGGTGGCGGCCCAGCACCCCAAGACCCGCATCCTGAACTGTTCGCTCAACGCGCCGCATCCGCTGGTGCGCACCTACTATCCCCGCGCGTATGAAGTGACCTATCTGCTGGGAATGCTGGCCGGTGTGATGGCAAAGACCGACCGCGTGGGCTATGTGGCGGCAAACCCGGTGTATGGCATCCCGGCGGCAGTAAACGCCTATGCGCAGGGCCTGAAGACCGTGCGCCCGGACGCAAAAGTGGTGCTGCGCTGGGCCTGCCTGCAGGACCCGGCGCACCCGCTGGATTTCTCCGACCGGCAGGATGTGGAGATCTTCTATGCCCGCGATAACCGCGAGCCGGAAGGCACCCACCGGGATTACGGCCTTGTGCGCCGCATGCCGGACGGCAGTTTGCAGCCGCTGGGCCTGCCCGTGTGGCGGTGGGATACGTTTTATATCGAGATCGTGCGTTCCATTTTTGACGGTGCATGGGACAGCGATGCTGCCGGTGCCCGGGCGGTGAATTACTGGTGGGGCACGCAGCGGTGCAGAGGGAGATCGATTACAACAAAGACCTGCCCGCAGGCACTTTACAGCTGCTGGACCTGATGGAAAAGATGCTGCACGAGGATGACCTGTGCATCTTCCCGGAAGACCTGTACGCGCAGGGGCATGTGCTGCACTCGCCGGAGGCCGTGGTCTACAGTCCCAAGGAATTGATGGAGATGGACTGGCTGGACGAATGCGTGGAAGGTGCGCTGCCGCACTACGATGAACTGGATGTAAAAACGCATACGCTGATGTCAATTAACGGCCTCAATACCCTGAAAGGGTTTGGAAATAAGCGGCCCTCAGGCCGAGAGAGAACGGAGCAAACCGATGTGAAAATTCTTGCAATTTCGGATGTGCCCTCTAAAGCACTGTGGGACTACGATACCCGCGAACATCTGGAAGGCATCGACCTGATCCTTTCCTGCGGGGATCTGCCGCAGAAGTATCTGGAATATCTTACGAACTTTACGGCTGCGCCCATCTTGTATGTCCACGGCAACCACGACGGCAGTTACAGGAAAATGAACCTGGCGGATGCATTTGTGTGGACGACAGCGTGTATGTGGAAGGGCCTGCGCATTATGGGACTGGGCGGCAGCATCCGCTACAATAACCGGGAGGACAGCTTCCAGTATACGGAAAGGGGAAATGCGCCGCCGTGTGCGCAAACTCTGGCGCAGGCCCATCATGTGGGCGGCATCGACCTGCTGCTCACCCACTCCCCGGCGGCTGGCCTGAACGACAGCACGGATCATGCTCACAAGGGCTTTGCGTGCTTCAATGATCTGATGGATGAATACGAGCCGCAGTGGTTCGTGCACGGCCATGTGCACCTGAACTATGATGCAAAGCTGCCGCGCGTGTGCACCCGCGGCAAGACCACCGTGATCAACGCTACCGAGCGCTATGTGTTCGAGATCCCGGACCCGGACCCCGTGATCCAGCATCATCCGATCTGGAAAAGATGGTTTGATGTAAAATGAAAAAGCTGCCCTGCATTTTTTGGATGCAGGGCAGCTTTTTACGGTTTAAAATGGAGCCTTGTGTGGGAACGGACAACCTGCCGCAAAACAGGTGCGGAGTGCTTTGCAGCAGGAGAAAAGAATACAGGAAAAGTTACAGCTCCAGCTTGCCGGAGACTTTGTTGATCACGTAATAGGCAGCGTCTTCCTCGGGCTTGACGTATACCTTGCAGGACTGCACGCCAACCTTGTGGGTAGCGCGGTAATCGGCCTTGGCACGGTCAATGATATCGGTCACGTTATACTGCTTGCCGCTGAACTCCACGTACAGCTCCGGTGCAAGCGGAGGACGGCCGCGGCGTGCAGGGGCCTTGGCAGATTTACGGGTCTTAGACTCCTTGGTCTCAGCGGCAGGAGCTTCCACAGCAGGAGCAGCCGCTGCGGTCTTTTTTCTTTTCGGGCATAGATGAACCCCTCCTTGATCGTATTTGGATGCTGCACAGGGGCTGCACAGCATTGGCTCCATGAAATATATTACTTATATAATAAGTTTTTAGAAATGGTTTGTAAAGTCTTTTTTTGCAAAAAAAACTTTCGGAAAAAGGCAGGAAATCAGGTGTGAAACTCATTGAAATGCATTTTGATGCAGCAGTATTACGGAACTGCCACAAAAACACGCAAAAAGGCGGACCTTTCTGGTTTGTGCCGGGAACGCTCCCACTACAAACCCGGCGGGTAAAAGCGGCGGCTTTCCGGCCCGGATTTACTCCCGGCAAAGCTTTTGGCGCGTGCTGCACTACGGGCAGAAGAAGCCTCGTCCCAGTCCTCGGCAAGGGTGAACAGCAGCTGATAAACGGCGGCCTGCGCCTGACCCTGCGGGCGCTTTTGGGCCAGCGCAAACGCGGCAGAAAGCATTTGCAGTTTGAGGGTGCGGATCGTTTCCGGTGCGGCCCACAGGCGGGCAAGGTCGTAATCGTTCGTGTTGCCGCAGGGCATGGCGCAGGAGGCACAGCCCGGGGCAACGCGGTGCTTTTCGGTGCGTACGGTCTCCAGCATCCGGTGCAGCTTTTCCTCCGGGGCATCCGGCTGTGCGGCAAGACGGAGACCGGCGTTCAGCACCTCGTCGGTGTCATCCGTTTTGGGCTCGCTGGTGGTGGCCCTTGGGCAAGCCCCACGAGGGCACCGAGAAGGGCATCTCTTGCCTGCTGGGCAGGGGTGACAGGCGCTTTTAAAAGTTCAGGCATGGCACAGTTCCTTTCAATGGTTCTTTCTGCGGAAAGTATAGCCGATTCTGCTATGTTTTACAAGATGAACAAAACGGAAATTAAAAATAAAATATAGGCTGCTTGTGAGTTTGATGCCGTTTGTGGTTATGACCCTATTTCGTGAAAAAAAGTTCTCAAAAAGCCCGCAGACTTTTTGAGAACCCAATAAAAATAATAATTCCGCTAAAGATGCTCAGAGCGAAGCGGAGAGCATTTAAAATCGTGCTCTGCTCAGATCAGGCCCGGTACTTCTTTTGCCAGCAGCATTGGCGTTGAACCGCTCTTTGACGTCGTTGGTACCCAGCATGATGATGAGCAGGTCGATGGCTTCATGGCTCTTGAGGAGCGAATAAGCCACGCTCAGAGCGTCCATCGACTCATGGATGGGGTCTGCGAAAACGGTCGTCCGGCCCGAAAGGCCCTCTTCCGTCACGAGATAGTCGCTGCCAAGCGCCGTCTGCAGGCGGCAGGTCCAGCGCTCGTCCTCATTGAAGCGGATGCCGTGGTCGGCACAGTCCGCCGGGTCGGCGCAGTAGCCGTGGGTGTTGGAGTCGCCCAGACAAAGGATATGTTTTTTCATCGTCTCTTCCCCTTTCAGATCTCGCCCCGCGACCGGCGGAAATAGTAGACTGCGCCCACCATGCCGGCGTCGTTGTGGAGCTGGGCAGCGCGGATCTCCAGTCCTTCTGCAAAAGCGGGCATCACGGAGGCGCGCACTTTCTTGGCGATGGGGTCTATCAGCAGCTCCTGCTGTGCGCTGACGCCGCCGCCGATGAGGATGAGCTGCGGGTTGAAGATATGCACCATGCCCGCAAGGCCCTGGGCGATCTCATCCGTCCAGTCGTCCAGAAGCGCCAGGATGGTGGGGTCTCCTGCATGGGCCGACTCAAAGATAGCGCGGCCATCCTTCCACTTCGGGTTCCGGGGCTGTGCGCCCCGCACCAGAGCGGTGGTTGCGGCGTACCGCTCCCAGCAGCCCGACGCACCGCAGGTGCAGAGCACGCCATCCAGCGCGTGAGTGCGGAAGTGTCCCAGCTCACCGCCGAGACCCCGCGCACCTTCCAGCAGGCGGCCTCCGGTGAGGATGCCGCCGCCGACGCCGGTCCCCAGCGTGACACCGATGACGTCCGTGTAGCCCTTCGCGCCGCCGACCCAGACTTCACCCAGCGTCATGCAGTTGGCGTCGTTGGCGACGGTGGTCGGCAGGCCGAACTTTGCTTCCAGCTCTGCTTTAATGGGGCTTCCGATGTAGTTGGGCAGGCTGCCGCAGGTCCCGGCCACGATGCCCTTGCTGGTGTCGATCTGTCCTGCGGCAGACACGCCGATGCCCGCAAGGCCCTGCGGTCCAACAGCCTGCTCCTTGAGGAACCGTTCGGCAGCAGACAGCACCGTAGTGAGGATGGGCGTCTCGTAGTTGTCGAAGCAGACGCTCTGCTCCGTTCTGGAGAGCACACGGCCCTCTTCGTCCACGATGCCCAGCTTGACGGCAGTGCCGCCAATATCAATGGCAAGATACTGTTTCATCGCTCGTATCTCCGTGTCATTTGTGCATGGCGTTGATGGCACCGGTGAAGCGGGCAGTGATCTCCGCCGGGCGGGTGATGGCACCGCCGACGACGAGGGCGAAAGCTCCGGCTTCCAGCGCCTTGACAGCCTGCTCAGGGTAATGGATATGACCCTCGGCGATGATCTTCGCCGGGCATTCTGCGGCCAGCTTGTGGACAAACTCAAAATCAATATCGTTGATGCCCTGCGTTTCGGGGGTGTAGCCGCGCATGGTGGTGCCTACGAAATCAGCACCGGCCTCGGCGCAGAGCATGGCGTTCTCGAAATTGTCGCAGTCAGCCATAAGCAGCTGGTCGGGATATTTCGCCTTGATGGTGCGGATGAACTGGGCCGAAGTAGAGCCGTCGGGGCGCAGCGCACCCGTACCCTGCACGGCAAGGATGTCCACGCCGCAGGCCACCAGCTCATCCACTTCCTTCATGGTGACGGTGATGTACATGGGGGTGCCGGGGTAATCCTTTTTGATGATGCCGATGACGGGCAGGTCCACCACCTGTTTGATCTGGGTGATGTCGCGGACGGTGTTGGCGCGGATGCCCACAGCTCCGCTCATGGCGGCAGCTTTCGCCATCAGGGGCATGACGCCGCCCTCTTTGGTGTAAAGAGGCTCCGTCTCAAGTGCCTGACAGGAGACGATGAGGCCGCCTTTGATCTGCTCAAACAGTTTTTCTTTCTCCATATCCATCAATCCTCCATCCTGATCTTGATGACCGCTTTGCGCACATGAGCACAGCCGGGGCGTGCCACGCCGGGCTTGTGCAGCTCGCCGGGGGAAGAACAGGACGAACCGCCCCTCGCCCAGCGTGCCGCTGACGGCATCCGGACTGGTCCTGAAACCAATATCCCCCGTGAACTCCCCTGCCTCTTCGCCGGGCAGAGTCGTATAGCCCCAGCCCTCGCCGCCGGTCAAATCGATTTGAAGGTCAGCGTACTTTTTGTGGTATTCGAGGCGGGTGCTGTCGGGGCTCAAATCGGCCTCCATCACGTTGATGAAGACGTTCTCGCCGTCCACCTCGGTACGGCCCAGCGGCAGATCGCTCAAATCGTGGGCCACATGGTAGGCGGTAAGATAGTCGATGGCGGTGTCAAGGTTCCGGTGGAGCCCGCGATAACGGTTCAGGTGCTCCAGTGCGTCGCAGATCATGTTGATTTTCTCCTAACCAAGTGTTTTTTAACAGAAGCACAAAGAGCGCCTGCCCTCTCCCCCTCATTGAGAGACGGAGAGGGGGCGCTTTTTGATTTTTCAGAGTTTTGCGATGGCAGCTTCGATCATGGCCTGTGCTTCGGCGACGATGGGCTCATCTTCCGGGATGAGGCCGGGCATCGGCTCGCGGACGCCGCCCAGCTCAAGGCCGTACATCCGGTGCAGGATCTCCTTCTGCACCGCGTAGAGGTTGCCGTGGGCTTCGCACATCTTATAAATGATGCGGTCGGCGTCGTACTGAATGGCGCGGGCAGCTTCGATCTCACCCTTGTTGACGTGCTCGTTCATGGCCAGATACAGCTCCGGCATGACGGCATAGGTGCCGCCGATGCCGCCGTCCGCGCCGATGACGCGGCCGGAGACGAACTGCTCATCCGGGCCGTTGAAGACCACGAAATTGCCCTCGCCACGGGCGGCAATGCCGGCATCCTTGAACATCTGGATGTCCTGGGTGGGCATGGAGCTGTTCTTGACGGCAACGACGTTGGGGTTCTTGAGCATCTCGCGCAGCAGGCTCATGGTCAGGCCGGTGCCGGCCAGCTGGGGGATGTTGTAGATGACGAACTCGGTGTTGGGAGCTGCCGCCGACATCTCGTTCCAATACTTGGCGATGGCATACTCCGGCAGATGGAAGTAGATGGGCGGGATCGATGCAATGGCATCCACGCCCACGCTCTCGGCGTGGCGGGCCAGCTCGACGCTGTCGGCGGTGTTGTTGCAGCCGACGTGTGCGATGACGGTCAGTTTGCCTTTGGCTTCACTCATGACGGCTTCCAGCACGGCCTTGCGCTCATCGACGTGCTGATAGATGCACTCACCGGAGGAGCCGCCCACATACACGCCCTTGACGCCCTTTGCGATCAGATGGCGGGTCAGCGCCTTGACGCCCTCGGTGGAGATATTGCCCTCTGCGTCGTAGCAGGCATAGAAGGCCGGGATAACGCCCTGATACTTGGTAATGTCTTTCATTTGTCCATGTCCTTTCTGATGATTCAAGCCCTACACGCTCTCTGTTCGGGAAACGGCAGCAGCGCCTCTTGCGGTTCCCAGCGTCTGCTTCGGCCCTTGGGCGGGCCTCGCATCCTGCACCGCGGCGCCAAAAATTTCTCCCTGTTTCCTAAATCTTCAAGCCCTGCACGCTTCCGTTCGGGAAACGGCAGCAGCCCAGCGTCCGCTTCGTGCCTTGGTGCGGCACTCGCGTCCTGCTGACCGCGGCGCCAAAAAATCCCTCCCTGTTTCCGCCGCAGGCGGCGGTCGGGATTTTAGCCCTTGACAGCACCCATTGCGATGCCCTTGGTGAAGTTTCTGGAAGATCAGGAAGATGATGATGATCGGCACAGCGGCCAGAGCGGCGCCTGCCATGATAAGGCCGAAGTCGGTGCTGTTCTCCGCCTGCAGCTTTGCGATGCCCAGCGAGATCGTCAGGTTGCTGGTGCTGGACAGCATGATGAGCTGCATGAAGTAATCGTTCCAGCTGTTGATGAAGGTAAAGATGGCCAGCGCACCGATGCCCGGCTTGACCATCGGGAGCACGACGCTGACGAAGGTGCGCGCCTCGCTGGCACCGTCGATACGGGCCGCTTCCAGCATCTCGGTGGGGATACCCTCACTGAACTGCTTCATCAAAAAGACGCCGAAGGGCCAGCCCACGATGGGGAAAATGACGGCCCAGATGGTATTATAGAGGTTGAGTGCGCTCATCTCACGCAGCAGCGGGATGAGGATGACCTGTTGGGCAGGGCCATTGCGCAGACGATGAGGGTGAAGAGCAGCTTGCGGCCGACGAAGCGCTTTTTTGCCAGCGCATAGCCTGCCATTGCGGCGGTGATGCAGGTGAGGATCATGGACATGACGGCCATGAACACGGTGTTGATCATCCAGCGCAGCGCGGCCGGAGCAGTTGGGCCGACGGAAAAGTAGATCGGCTCTCCATCCGCGCTGAAAGAGTGGCTGAAGGGTACGGCCAGCTGCCACAGGGGTGCGCTCTTGCCTGCGAAAAGTTTCTGGTAGTTGGTCAGCACCCACTGGCTGGGCCACCACTCGGGGGTCGTGGAGTTGATGGCCGCGCCGGTCTTGAAGGAACCGGTGATGATCCAGTACAGCGGGAACGCGAACAGTACGGCCACGATGCTGATAAGGATGAGGGTCAGTATCATGTAAGCGCTCATCTTTTTCAGCTTGCTGGGGTGACGCTTCAACGGTTTCTGTTTTTTTGCAGTTGCAGTCATTGCCCGGCACCTCCTTTAATGATCCTGACTGCCAAACTTGAACTGGACAGCCGACAGGATGGCGATGATAACGGCCAGCACAACGCCCATTGCGTTGCCGTAACCATAGCGGTAGAGCTTGAATGCAGTGTAGTAGATGTAGTACATGATGGTATCGGTGCTGTGGTTGGGGCCGCCGGAGGTCAGCAGCTGGATCAGTGCGAAGCACTGGAAGGAGTTGATGGTAGTGATGACCAGGATGTACAGGGTGGTGGGCATGATGGCGGGCCACTTGATACGCCAGAAGCACTGGAAATCAGTGGCACCGTCCACTTCAGCGGCTTCCACAATCGACTGGTCTACGTTGCCCAGTGCGGAAACGTACAGCACGATGGGCTGGCCGACAGAAGTAGTGAGCAGGATGAGGATGATGCAGCCCAGAGCGTATTTTTCATCGCCCAGCCAGTTGATGTTCTTGTCGATGAGGCCCACAGCCTTGCCCAGATAGTTGAAGATGCCGTAGTAGTTGTTGTACATCCACTTCCACACGACGGTGACAGCCACCGAGCCGGTGACGACCGGCAGGTAGAACACGCAGCGGAAGAGGCTGGTGGTCCACTCGGGCAGATCGACGATGGCCGAACTGACCCACAGCGAGAACGCACAGGTCACAGGCACCGAGACGACCACGATGATGAAGGTGTTGCGCAAAGCGCCGATGAAGATGGGGTCTGCGAACAGCTCTGCGTAGTTGGCAAAACCCACAAAGACGTCGGCACGGTTCATGGTCGAGTCAAAAAAGCTCGTGACCACGCAGAGTATCATGGGGTAAATGACGAAGCCGAGAAAAAAGATGAGGCTGGGCAGAAGGAACAGGTAGGAAGCGATGGTCTCCTGCCGAACCAGTGCGCTGCTGCGCTTCGGCTCTTTGATGCTTGCAGTCTTTGCAGCCAAAGAAATCACCAGACCTTTCGTTCGGATTGGGTGCTTGTCTTACACAAAAAGCCCCTCCCTCGCCGGGATGTTCGAGGGAGGGGCAGTCATTACTTATTTGCCCTCAGGCGGAAAAGCTCAGGCTTCGGCGGCGGCTGCGTTGGCGTTCTGGACAAAGGTTGCGACGGAAGTGGCAACGTCTTCGCCAGTGCCTACACGCTGGAGCATGTTCCACCACTCGGTGCGGGCAGTTGCCCAGCCCGGAGTGATCTGGTAGTAGTCGCCCAGATAGGCCATGAACTTGGTGTACTCGCTCATGATGGCATTGTCGGCGTAGATGTCGCCCACGCTGGCGCGAACCGGGAAGTAGGTGGAAGCCAGGACGCTGTCCTTCACCTGGTCAGGGTCAGCAGCGATGAACTCGATGAAGGTCTTGGCTGCCTTGACCTTGGCCTCATCGCCATTGTCGAAGACGCCAAAGCCCCAGATGCCGCCGCAGAGCTTCGGGTCGCCGCTTGCAGTCGGGAATGCCATGGGCATGATCTCGTCGCCGCTGTTGGTCAGGCCGGCATCGTTGTTGTCGCTGTTGAGCTGCTGAGCGATGTTCCAGCAGAATGCCATCTGCAGCGTGCCGTTGCGGAACAGAGTGATCTCGTCGCCGCCGGCGATGGAAGCGTCGAAGTTGATGCCATCGGCGTCGTACAGGGTCTGGATGGCCTTGATGTTCTCAGCAGAGTCTGCAGTGTACTTGGTGTGAGCGTCGTCGGTGAAGGTGCCGCCGTACATATTATTGATAATAGCACGGGTACCCTGGTCGCCGCCCTGACCGCCGCAGTAGACGGCTGCCACATTCTCGTAGCCGCCCTTGTACAGAGCATCAACGGTGTTCAGGAAGCCCTCGGTGCTCCAGGTGTGCTTATCGGTGTCGAGATACTTGTCAGCGCCCACTTCCTTGACCTTGGTCATGTTGACGGCCATGCAGTGTGCGGTCATGCACAGGGGGTACTCGTAGTAGTCGCCCTTGTCGTTGTGGCAGGCGGAGTTGACGGACTCGTAAATGTCCTTCTTGGCGTCGTCGGTCCACAAATCGTTCAGCGGAGCCATGACACCCTTTGCGCCCCAGTTGGCCACCAGACGCTCGGGGCCTTCCATGATAAGGTCGGGTGCGCTGCCGCCCTCGATGGCGGTGTTCACCTGGTCATCGCCGTTGGTGTAGTCCAGATACTCAACGGCCACTTTAATGTCAGGATACTTTGCGTTGAAGCTGGCGATGAGCTCCTGCACGGTCTCGTCCTTGCCCCAGCCGCCGATGGGGTATGTCCACAGCTTGATGCTTGCGCCGGATGCAGAGCCGGAAGCGGCAGTGGAAGCAGCAGTAGAAGCCGCCGTGCTGGTAGATGCGGACTTGCCGCCGCAGGCAGCCAGCGCACCCGCTGCGCTCATAATACCAACGGCCTTCAAGAAGGAGCGACGAGAAATGGCATTCTTCATAATAAGTTCTCCTTACCTATCATCATATCGGCGGTCCTTCATCCCTGACCGCTCTTGTTGGCCTTATTATAGAAAACTTCTTTCATTTTGTCCATCGGTCGCATACACAATTTTCAGAAAGTTTTCTTGTCTATTCCGCACAAATATCTGGGATACCAGCCAGATTTTGGCCACTTTCACTAGTTTCGTTGCCAGTTGTAGCCGTTTTGTAATCATTTCTGCGCCGTTTGTCATTTTCGGTTTGAAAATCATTTTCGTTCTTCTTGCCGCAATTTTGAAATTTATTTTCAGTAAAAAAGTCCTACTTTTCCTCGATTTTTAGATGCTCTGCACAGCTTTTTCTTCCGAATTATGGCGAAAGGCACACTTGTCAAGCGGCCAGACTTCTTTTATACTTTTTAAAAGATGCCCCTTCCCTGTGCAGCGGAAGGGGGCAAAAGAAGGTATAAGGAATAGTGCGGGCATTGCGGCCCGCTCGAAGGAGCTTGACCATGGGTACAAATTTTTGGGAATTGCTGCATCAACGACAGGACCAGCTGACCAGATCCGGCCACGCGGTCGCCGACTACCTGCTGCAGCATGCGGACGAAGCGCAGTATCTTTCCATTTCCTCGCTGGCCCGGGAGTGCAACGTCGCGGAGGCGACAGTGTTCCGGTTCTGCCGGGCTTTGGGGTTCGACGGCTACCATGAGATGCGCATTGCGCTGGCGCAGGCCAACGCCACCGGCACACCCTCCAGCCAGAGGGAGCTTCAGCCCGGTGCTACCACCGCAGAACTTTGCGAGCACGCATACGCCCGTTTCCTCACCGCCATCAACGGCACCCAGAACGCCCTCTCTGCCGAGGCCGTGGACGAGGCCGTACACCTGATGCAGGAGGCCAGGCAGGTGTTCTGCCTCGGACAGGGCGGCAGTATGCTCCTGGCAAACGACATCTGCGCCCGCTTCGCCAGCCTTTCCACCAAGTTCCGCACCGCAGGCGACAGCCATTTACAGCTGCTGACTGCCAGTCTGATGAACGAGGCCGACGTTGTGCTCTTCGTCTCCTACTCCGGCGCGACCCGCGACATGATGGAGACACTGCGCACCGCCAAGGCCGCCGGGGCAAAAATCATCCTGTTGACCCATTACGAGGACTCCCCCGGCGCATTGCTCGCCTTTTGCAGGGCAATTTTTTCTTTGATGAAATGCCTGTTTCTATTTTTCTTTAGCCTGCTGTTCTTAACTTAACGGCATTGGGCGAATGCCTGATGGGCTTCTTATGCCGGTGGTGGGGGTCGAACCCACACGTGTTATTCGCACAAGGGATTTTGAGTCCCCTCGTCTGCCATTCCGACACACCGGCTGATATGCAATTCAAAAGAACGTTACTATTATAGCGGATTCTGCGCACAAAATCAAGACTGAGTTTCCGGCGGAAACACGTGGACTGTTCCCGGCAGAGCGGGCAGCAGACGGCCGGAAAACTGCACTCCCCAATTTGCGTCGCTTTGTGCGGCACAGTACGGTGTCTGATGAGGAAATTTGACAAAAATAAAGAGCTTACGTTGATTTTACAGGATCAAAACGACACATTCCGCACCGCAGGCTGCAAGGGGTGAAGATTGACGTATTCTGGTAAAAAATAGTATAATGTTATTCGTGAAGGAATGCCGTGCGGCCCAAAACGCGCGGTTTTGCAGCGGGGGATATGCGATGATGAGCAGAAAAAAACAGAACACGCCAGGAGATGGAAGAGGAATGCGCCAGCTCCGCAAGGTGTTCATGACGGTGCGCCTGATGAAGGCGGACGAGGTGCAGGGTGGCAAAAAGGGCAGCGCGCCCTGCTATGCCCAGTGGCGGCGCAGCCGTCCGTGTGAAAACTGCGTGGCAAGGCAGGCGCTGGAAAAGAACACCCGGAAAACAAGGCTGGAATACTTTGGGCAGGAGCTATACGAGATCACGGCCAGCTGTGTGCAGGTGGATGACCAACTCTGTGTGCTGGAGCTGACCCGCAAGATCGACCGCAGCGTTCTGTTGGACCCGGAAAACGGTGAGCGGCTGCTCAACAGTATTACCGACGAGCGGGAAAAGCGCTACCGCGACCCGCTGACCGGTGCCTACAACCGCACCTATTATGATGAGAACTACCGCTACCGCAGCATTACCGCCGGTGTGGCGATGCTGGATATGGACGATCTGAAGTTCTCCAACGATGTTTACGGCTCCGGTGCAGGCAACAGCGTGCTGGAAACGGCGGTAAGCACCATCCGGCGCGGCCTTTCGGAAAAAGACCGCCTGATCCGCTACGACGGCGGCAGGCTGCTTTGCTGCTGCCGGACATCCGGCAGGAACAGCTCAGCCCGCGTCTGGAACAGATCCGTCTGCAGCTGCAGGCGGCCAGCGTGCCGGGCTACTCCCGCATCCGCATGTCAGCCAGCATTGGCGGCGTGTGGATCGACGACGAAAATGTGGACGATGCGGTGCAGCACGCGGAACGGCTGATGCACTATGCACGCATCCAGAAAAACACCGTGATCACCGAGCGTCAGCCGGAGCCGCACGCCCTGCAGCCCACCCACAGCCGCCAGAGTGTGCTCATCGTGGACGACTCGGCCATGAACCGGATGCTGCTCAGCCAGATGCTGAACAGCCAGTTCGACACTGCCGAAGCGGCATCCGGCGAGGACTGCCTGCGCCTGCTGGAACAGAACCCCACCGGCATCTCCGTTGTGCTGCTGGATATCCACATGACCGGCATTGACGGCTTTACCGTGCTGGAAGCCATGAGCCAGCGCGGAATGCTGGAAGAGATCCCGGTCATCATGATCTCCAGCGAGGACAATGTGGACACGGTGCGCCGCGCCTTTGATCTGGGTGCGTCCGATTATATCAGCCGCCCCTTTGATGCAAGGGTGGTGTATCAGCGCATTACCAACACCATCCGCATGTATGCAAAAGCAGCGCCGCCTGAGCGCCATGGTGGCGGATCAAGTGTCGCAAAAGGAAAAGCGCAGCCAAATGATGATCGGCATTCTGAGCCGGGTGGTGGAGCGACGCAACGGCGAGAGCCGCACCCATGTGCAGCACATCAGCACCCCTGACCGGAATGCTGCTGGACCATCTGGTGCAAAAGACCGAGACTTACCCCCTGACGCAGGAGATGCGCCGTACCATCAGCATGGCCTCGGTGCTGCACGACATTGGCAAAATGGAGATCGGGGGAGCAGGTCCTGAACAGCCCGGAGCCGCGCACGCCGGAGGATGAAGAAACCATGCGCCAGCATACCCTGCTGGGTGCACGGATGCTGGAAGAGCTGGATGCCTACCGCGACGAAGATTTTGTGCGGGTAGCCTATGAGATCTGCCGCTGGCACCACGAGCGGTATGACGGCAGCGGCTACCCGGACCAGCTGGTTGGCGAACAGATCCCCATTGCGGCACAGGTGGTCGGCCTTGCGGATGCCTACGAAACGCTGACCACTGGCAGCGGAAGCCAGCCGCCGGTACCCTGCGCGGCTGCAGTGCAGATGCTTTGCACCGGCGAGGCCGGGGCGTTCAATCCGGTGCTGCTGGACTGCCTGCGGGAGATCGAGAACGAGATCGACGATGCCATGCGTCGTCGGCCGGAGACCTTATAAATCAGACCGAGAGCTGCCTGAGCGGGAAAGGCCCTCCGGTTTCTTTTTTGCCCGGAAGCAAAAACGAAAGTCCAGTCCTTGCCCGCAGGCGCAGGCTGTGTTACACTGTAAAAAAACACAGTCAGAAATCTGCAAAAAACAGGAGGAGATCACTTTTGAAACATCTGCATCGGTTTGTGCGCCGCGCGGCGGCGTTTGTGCTGGCAGCAGCGCTGTGCGTTTGCGTGCTGGCCCCGGCGGCTTCGGCAGCCACCACTATGGGCGGCGCGGACACGACCCTGATCCCTGCCGAGGAGGAAAACTGCCTTGCATGGCTCTTTGGCACCAGTGATACCATCACCATGCCTTACCTCAACATCAAGGGAAAAGGCTTGCAGCGCAATGTCACGCTGAACCTTGTGGACTGCCTTGTGGGCATTACCTACACGGAGCTTGGCTCCATTGGCAGCTATGTCAGTGCCAGCGCCGCCCAGCAGGCGTGGAAGGCGCAGGCGGTGGCCATCCATTCCTATCTGGAATACCACAAGCAGTACGGCTCCTCGTCCAATGCCCTCATCTACACCCCGGTGGATCAGATCCCATCCTCGGCACGGGAAGCCATCCGCAGGGCGGTGGAACCGGTGAAGAACGAGATGCTCACCTATAACGGCAGCGTTTGCGACGCCGTGTGGTCGGCCAGTGCGGGCTACAACACCCAGACCGGCGTGTACGGCACCTGTTCCAGCCGGGACGCATGGGGCACCGATGTGCCGTATCTGCAGAGCGTGGAGAGCCCCTACGAGGAGCAGTACCACAACAAAGCTGCGCCGGGTCATCGGAAAAGACTATACCTATAAAGAGTATAACGACAGCAAGACCGGCCAGCCCTACGAGAGCGCCGACACCACTCACAAGGATCTCGGCGGTTATGTGCAGTACAACACGTTCGTCTCCAATGGCCGCAGCTACCGCTACATCGGCCAGTTCGTTTCCTCCCGCTACTGCTTCGACTTTGGCGCGGACGAAAGCGGCACTCCCTGCATGACCTATTACGGCTTTGGCCATGGCGTGGGCATGAGCCAGTGCGGTGCTGTGGGTTACGCACAGGAGCAGGGGCATGGGCTACCGGGAGATCCTGAGCCACTACTACACCGGGTGTGAGCATTTCCACTTCCGGCAGCTCCGGCGGTGGGTTCTTTGGCTGGCTGCACAGCCTGTTCCACTGGTAAGCAGTGGAAAACTGCAAAGAAATGCGCGCAAAACCTTCTCAAATCATGCCGGATTTGGTATACTATAAATCGTGTGATTTTTGAGAGATCATTTTAAGATAAAAAAGTTCCATAGGAGCGGAGATCGGAATGGATCAGGAAAAAAGAAACCAAACGACAGGCCGAGCGCTGCCGTGCACTGGCGCAGCGCATCGTGCGGGAGCTGACCCCCGCCAGCATTCAGGTGCTGGGCGGCAGCGGCGCACTGGCCGAAGCACTGGAAAAGACCGGCGCACAGCTGCTGCCGGAGAATGCAGAACTGGGCACCGCTGCCCTGCTGGTGGTGGAGGACCCGGAATGGGTGGATCTGCCCGCACTGCAGTGTGCACAGGTCTTGCTGGTGTGCACCGATGCATCGGCCATGGCTGACTGTGCAAAGCAGCTGGCTGCACAGGGCCTTTACCGTGATTTTGAGTGGAAGAACCGCGGCAAAGCCCAGCAGACCGCGCTGTTCTGCCGCAGCGCCGCTGTGCAGGATGCACAGCGGCTGCTGGCAGGCTACGAATGACGCTGGACGATCTGCGAGAGCGGATGCAGCAGGCCGAACGCACCGGCGAAGAGCAGACGGCTCAGCTGGAGCGTCTGCGCAGCGACCTTTCCCTCAGCCGCAGCCACGAGAAGGATCTGGAAAAAACGCTGAACAATGTGACCAGCTCTACTTTCTGGAAGATGAGCTGGCCGCTGCGCTACTTTGTCAGCAAGGGCCGTCAGCTGGCACACACCTTCCCACCGTTCGTCTTTTTGGGCCAGCTGCGCCGGGTGGGCATTTCCGGCGTGCGTGCGCAGGCAAAGGCCAAAAGGAATATGCGAAGCTGTTCCGGGCAGGACCATGCGCGCCGACCGCTTTGCCAGCGCAGAGCTGCTGGTAAGGCAGGTGGCCGACCAGCCCGCCGCGCCGCGCATCAGCATCGTGGTGCCGCTGTACAATACGCCGCAGCAGTTTCTGGTGGAGCTGCTGGACTCGGTGCAGAACCAGACCTATCAGAACTGGGAGCTGTGCCTTGTGGATGCCGGACAGGACGAGACGGTGGGCCAGACCGTAGCAGCCCGTGCTGCGGAAGACCCCGCATCCGCTATCAGAAGCTGGAAAAGAACGAGGGCATTGCGGGCAACACCAATCAGGGCTTTGCACTGGCAACGGGCGAGTTCATCGCCCCTGCTGGACCACGATGATATCCTGCACCCCTGTGCTCTGTGGTACGTGGCACAGGCCATTGCCGAACAGGGCGCAGACTTTGTGTATACGGATGAAGTGACCTTTGAGGGCGACATCGACCATCTGACCGTTTACCATTTCAAGCCGGATTATATGCTGGATAATCTGCGCTCCAACAACTATATCTGCCACCTGAGCGTGTTCAGCGCAAAGCTGCTGGCCGCTGTGGGCGGCGATGAGCGTGCAGCCTTCAACGGCAGTCAGGACTACGATCTCTATCTGCGTCTGACCGAAAAGGCACACAAGATCGTGCATATCCCGCATCTGCTGTACTACTGGCGCTCCAGCCCCACCAGCGTGGCAAGCAACATTTCGGCCAAGACCTACTGTCTGGAAGCTGCGGTCAAGGCCCTGTATGCCCACTACGAGCGTATGGGCATCCCGGTGGACGAGGTGTCCATGATCCCGGGCACGCCGGGCTTCTATAAGACGGACTATACCATCACAAAGCCGGGCCGGGTCAGCATCCTGATCCCCAGCTGCGACCATTCTTCCGACCTGCGCACCTGCGTGGAGTCCATCTATCGCAGGAGCACCTATGAGGATCTTGAGATCATCGTCATCGAGAACAACAGCAGGGGAGCCTGCCACCTTCCGCTGCTATGAAAAGCTGCAGAAGGAGCACAAGAACCTGAAGGTGATCACATGGCAGGGCACCGGCTTCAACTACAGCGCCCTGAACAACTTTGGCGCAAGGGAGGCCACCGGCGAATACCTGCTGCTGCTCAACAACGATACGGAGGTCATTTCTCCGCGCTGGATCGAAGAAATGCTCATGTACGCCCAGCAGGACCGTGGGGCTGCGTGGGCGCAAAGCTGCTCTACCCGGACAACACCATCCAGCACGCGGGCATCGGCTTCGGCTTTTTGACCCTTGCGGCCCACATGCACAAGAACTTCCCGGTGGGCCACCCCGGTTATATGGGCCGTCTGGTCTATGCACAGGATGTGTATGCAGTCACTGCTGCCTGCCTGATGGTGCGCAAGAGCGTCTACGAGCAGGTGAACGGTCTGGACGAGAGCTTTGCCGTGGCCTTCAACGATGTGGACTTCTGCGTGCGCGTGCGCGAGGCGGGCTATACCAACGTGTTCACCCCTTTGCACAGCTGTACCACTACGAGCAAGAGCCGTGGTCTGGACGAGAACCCGGTCAAGCGCAAGCGCTTCATCTCGGAGGTGGAGCGCTTCCAGAAGCGGTGGGCAAAGCAGCTGGCCGCAGGCGACCCCTGCATGAACCCGAACTTTGACCTGATGAAAGAGGACTTCAGCTTTGACATCAAACCGCTGGAGTGAACGACATGGAACTTTCTGCTTGTATTGTAGTTTATAACGGCGCGGATGAAGCGCTCAGGGCGGCACAGACCGTGCTGGACTGCACCCGCCGCCACCCGCTGACGCTGTATCTGGTGGACAACGCCAGCCCGGACGGCAGCGGCCAATGCCTTGCCAAGGCCGCGAAGGACGGCACCCTGCACATCCGCGAGGACCAGAAGGTGGAGGTGCTCTGCCGCACAGAGAACGGCGGCTTTGGCACCGGCCACAACACGGTGCTCAGCCTGCTGCAAAGCCGGGTGCACTTTATCCTGAACCCGGATATCCAGCTCACTGCGGATACGCTGAGTGACCTTGCGGACTGGATGGCACAGCACCCCGGCGTGGTGATGGCGCGGCCCGCACTCACCTTCCGGGACGGGCGGCCCCAGCGCCTTCCGCTGCGCCGGTGCAGTGTGCGGGCCATGGTGTACCGCCAGCTGCCCTGCCTGAAATTCTGGGCAAAGTACAACGAGCGCTATCTCATGGCGGACAAAGACCTGACAAAACCCCACCGAGATCGAGTTCTGCACCGGCAGCTTCTCGGCCGTGGACACTGCGGTGTTCAAGGCTGTGGGCGGCTTTGACGAGGATTATTTCATGTACGTGGAGGATGCCGACCTCACCCAGAAGATGCGCACCACCGGCAAAGCGTATCTGGTGCCCCAGTACACGGCCATCCATGCCTGGCACCGCGCCGCCCACCGCAGCCTGAAGCCCTTTTTGGCAGACGGGCGCCTGCTGAAGCTATTTCCATAAGTGGGGCTTTGCGTGGTAAGAAACGCCCCATGCCTGCGGCATTGCCAGCCCAGGCGGGGGGCTGAACGGAATGCGAGATTTTTTCACGGCCTGTTCCGGAAAAAATTCGGGAACAGGCCGTTTTTTCTTGCTTTTTTTTCTGATTTGAGAGTAGAATAAGGTGTAAAACTATCTGATGCCGCCCCGTGCGGCCGGAACTTTTACCCTGTAACTTTGTTGACAGCGGACGCAGCTCCGCTTTGAATATTACGAGGTGAGCGTTTCACCCCGTATAGCTGCACAACTTTTTCAATACAAATAAAGGAGTGCACAAATTATGAAAGGCATTATTCTGGCCGGCGGTGCCGGCACCCGGCTCTATCCGCTGACGATGGTCACCAGCAAGCAGCTGCTGCCTGTCTACGATAAGCCCATGATCTACTATCCTCTGTCCACCCTCATGCTGGCAGGCATTCAGGACATCCTGATCATCTCCACCCCGACCGATACGCCTCGCTTTGAGGCGCTGCTGGGTGATGGCAGCCAGTACGGCATCCATCTGCAGTATAAAGTTCAGCCCTCTCCCGATGGTCTGGCACAGGCCTTCATTCTGGGCGAAGAGTTCATTGGCGACGACTGCTGCGCCATGATCCTGGGCGATAACATCTTCTACGGCAACGGCTTCTCCAAGATCCTCAAGACCGCCGCCGCCAATGCAGAGACCAAGGGCCGCTGCACGGTGTTCGGCTACTATGTGCAGGACCCCGAGCGTTTCGGCATCGTGGAATTTGACCAGAACGGCAAGGTGCTGAGCGTGGAAGAAAAGCCTGAGCACCCGAAGTCCAACTACGCCATCACCGGCCTGTACTTCTATAACAAGGAAGTGGTCCGATGGCAAAGCAGGTCAAGCCCTCTGCCCGCGGTGAGCTGGAGATCACGACCCTGAACGATATGTACCTGAAGAAGGACGAGCTGGATGTCCAGCTGCTGGGCCGCGGTTTTGCATGGCTGGATACCGGCACCATGGACAGCCTGGTGGATGCCGCCGACTTTGTCCGCATGGTCGAGAAGCGTCAGGGCATCAAGATCAGTGCCCCGGAAGAGATCGCCTTCAAGTATGGCTGGATCGACCGCGACACGCTGCTGGAGAGCGCTTCCCGCTATGGCAAGAGCCCCTACGGCCAGCACCTGAAGAACGTTGCCGATGGAAAACTGAGATATTGATGCAAAAGGGGCATCACCCATGAAAATCATTGTTACCGGCTGCAATGGCCAGCTGGGCACCGAGATCATCAAGCAGCTGCAGAAGGCCGCAGCGAGATCGGCCCCATCCCCGAAAAAGCTGCTCAATGCCACGGTGATCGCCGTGGACCTGCCGGAGCTGGACATCTCCAACTATAAGATGGTGGACGAGTTCGTCCGCCGCAACCGCCCGGACGTCATCATCAACTGCGCCGCCTACACCAATGTGGATGGCTGCGAGGTGAACCATGACGCCGCCTTCAAGGCAAATGCTCTGGGCCCCCGCAATCTGGCACAGGCCGCAAAAAGACTGGTACACGTCTGGTCACCGATTATGTGCCCGGCCGTGAGAACGGCGGCGTTGCACAGGACGAAGCCACCATTCCGGCCCCATCAGCGCCTACGGCTCCACCAAGCTCATGGGCGAAAAGTATGTGGAGCAGTTCTGCCACCGTCACTTCATCGTCCGCACCGCGTGGCTCTGTACAGCTACTACGGCAAAACTTCGTCAAGACCATCGTCAACGCGGGCAAAAAGTTCGGCAAGCTGGAAGTGGTCAACGACCAGTGCGGCAACCCGACCAATGCGGTGGATCTGGCCCACGAGATTTTACAGCCTGCGTCACCCACGAGTACGGCCTGTACCACTGCACCGGCGAGGGCATCTGCTCGTGGTATGATTTTGCGTCCGAGATCATCCGCCTGTCCGGCGTGGATGCCGCTGTGGCACCCTGCACCAGCGAGGAATACAAGGCAAAGCACCCGAAAGCGCCGACCGCCCCAAGTGGAGCGCACTGGACAACCG
>VOFB01003100.1_pt1 | contig 22881 bp, 25 predicted proteins | sample 5384141 | NCBI WGS metagenome assembly VOFB01 (sample SAMN12384721, study PRJNA508395) | human gut metagenome | isolation source: healthy gut A | host: Homo sapiens | reverse complement strand
AGGTATTTCCCATTTGACCAGTTTTTCCTGGATTTCCCAACTGCAATGTTCTTTTTACTGCAGATAGCGGCCGCTAAGCTTAAGGCTTTCTCTTTATTCATCTCTATCCGATATTAATTATGCCGATTTCCTGTTTGTGCCGGTTTTGCACTTTTTCACCATTCGTTCTTTGCCATAAAAATCTTTTCGTAATTCGATATTCCGGTAGCCATATCGGCTCAGCAGGGCTATCGTTTCCTGGCCGAAAGGCTTCGTTGATTTCGAAAAATAAAAGTCCTTGAGGGTGTAAGTGGGTCAGTCCGAATTCTGCTATGGCCCGGTAAAACAGGAGTGGATCTTCGTCGGGGACAAATAAAGCCTGATGAGGTTCATGATCGAGTACTTTGGCTTCCATCGTTCCTTTTTCGCTTTCCCGGATATAGGGGGGGATTACTGACGATCAGATCGTAAAGTGTCCCAGGAGGCGGTTTGAGGGTGTAGGATGTCGCGGAGAAGGAATTCCGCTTTAACGCCGTTCAGTATTGCATTTTTCCCGGGCCAGCTCAATCGCTTCCGGAGAAATATCGACCCCTGTAACGTGAGCTCCTTGACACAACCGGGCCAGGGAAATTCCGATACAACCGCTTCCACTCCGACGTCGAGCAGGCGGTTGCCCGGCTTGAGCCATTCTCCCACCCATCGGACCAATTCTTCGGTTTCCGGACGTGGGATTAAAGTCGAGGGGGACAGTTTGAATCTTAAACCGGCGAACCCGGTTTCTCCGAGGATATACTGTATCGGAGAACCGGATTTCAATAAGCGAACGATTCCGATAAATTTATTTATAAAGCTTTCCTCTAAAATTTCGTTTTTTCTAAGATGGATGTCTATATTTGTATAATGCAAAACATCCATGTAAACGATCTTGCAGATACATTCGATTTCATGTTCGGAATATGAATCTTTTAGTTCCTGCAAAGCGTATTGGGATAAATGATGGATTGTATTCATAATACAAAGATAAAATTATTTGAAAATTGAAAACTGAAAACTTTTCCATTTTTTATATTTTTTTATGTCCTGGTTGCAAATTATCATATATGTTTTAATCGCCCTGTATATCCTTACTGTGGCCAGTGTGGTTTTTAATGTGATTCTTGAAAACCGGAATCCGGTGCGAACCTTGGCATGGATTATCGTCCTGGTGACCGTTCCGTTGGTCGGTTTCCTTTCTATCTCTATTTCGGTGTGAATTACCGGAAAAATAAGATGTTTTCGATGAAAGGCCTGGGCGATATGAAATGGCTCCAGTATATGAGCGAAGATCAGAAACAGCTGATCCGGAAATCGGAGTTTTTGAAAAAGCGGAGACGGTAGAAGTGCGGAAGCTGATGACTTTATTGTTGAATAATAGTAAAGCTTTATTGACCCGTTATAATCAGGTCGAAATTTTGAATAATGGCGAAGAGACATTTCCGGCTTTATTCGGGGCTTTGAAAAATGCCAAAAAGTTTATCCATTTGGAGTACTATATTATCGGAGAAGGGAGATTGGCTACTGAACTGAAGGAGATTTTACTTCAAAAAGCTGCCGAAGGAGTCGAAATCCGGATCATCTACGATGATGTGGGATCATGGAGCTTGTCCAAGGAGTTTATCCGGGAATTGAGGAAACCGATATACAGATTTATCCCTTTTTGCCGGTACGTTTCCACCATTTGGCGAATAAAGCCAATTACCGGAACCATCGGAAAATTGCCGTCGTGGATGGAGAAGTGGGATTTGTCGGGGGCTGAATATCGCCGATCGTTATATGGACGGAGTACCCGGAATAGGCATTTGGAGAGATACCCACCTGAAAGTGACCGGGGAAGTCGTGACTTCGTTGCAGGTGATTTTCCTGATCGACTGGTATTTTGTCCGGCAGGAATTGTTGTTGGATAAGAATGAATACTTGCCCTACCATCAGGCCGATAATAATGTTATCGTGCAGACGGTTACTTCGGGACCGGATAGTGACTGGGCTTCCATTCAGCAGTCTTATTTTACGCTGATCAATATGGCGAAACGATATGTTTTTATTTCGACACCTTATTTTATGCCCGGAGAGACGACATTGAATTCCTTGAAGACGGCTGCGATGAGCGGGGTGGATGTCAGATTGCTGTTGCCTCATAAGTCCGATTCCTGGCTGACACATTGGTGTACCCGTTCGTATGTCGAAGAATTGTTGGAAGCCGGTGTAAAGATTTATTGGTACCAGAAAGGGATCAATCATAGTAAGGTAATTATTGTTGACGGCAGTGTGGCCAGCGTCGGGACGGCTAATATGGATTTGAGAAGTTTTGAGCAGAATTTCGAAGTAAGCCTGATCATTTACGACCGCGAAGTGGTGAAAAAATTAGCGGTAGATTTTATGAAAGATTTGAAAGTCAGTACCGAGGGAGCGATACAAAGATGGAAATTCAGGACGAAACGGGAAAAAGTGTGTGAATCGGTGGCGCGTTTGTTTGCACCGGTACTTTAAAAAAGTAAAAGGCTATAAGTATAAGTGGGAGGGGGAAAAGAGGAGATATTATATGTTCAGAGTGAATGAAACGAAGTGTATGTTTAGTAGTAAAGAAATTTTAAGGATCTTGGATTGCAAAGCCTGTGAGGTAAAGGACTTTGAGATTACAGAAGTAAGCGTGGATAGCCGGTCGGTGAATAAACCCGAGTCGACTTTATTTTTTGCTTTAAAAGGAATTAATCATGATGGACATGATTATGTAGAAAAAATTGTATGAACAGGGGGTAAGGAATTTTGTGGTGACCGGGCTGAGAGCGGATTTTCTTCCTTTGTCCGGGGCTAATTTTTTGTCGTCGATGAGGTTTTGCCGGCACTTCAGCAATTGGCAGCCTGGTATCGCGGTCAAATGAAGGCTGAAGTGGTCGGTATCACCGGGAGTAATGGAAAACGATCGTCAAAGAATGGTTATATCAGTTATTATCGGATGAACCGGGTATTTATCGCAGTCCCCGTAGTTACAATTCACAGGTCGGGGTTCCTTTGTCTTTGTTGGGTATGGATGTTTCTACCCGTTTGGCCATCATTGAAGCCGGAATCTCTCTGCCGGGAGAGATGGGTAAGTTGCAGGCAATGATCCGGCCTGAGATCGGGATTTTACGCATTTGGGAGATGCGCATGGAGAGAATTTTGAATCCAGACAACAGAAATTAGCGGAGAAAGCCATATTGTTTCGGGATTGCCGTTGTATTATCGGAAGAGAAGGGGAGGCTTTGGACTATATAGCTAGCCGGCTTCGACCGGACGTAAAAAAATGATCTGGGGAAGTCGGAAAAATGCAACTGTCCGGGTTGAAGAGAAGGGAGCACTGCCCATGAACGCCTGGTAGCCGTCGGATATGAGCATGTTGCGTTTACTTTTGTCTATACCGTTCCCGGATGAAGCTTCTTTTGAAAATTGTATGAATGCCGTATGTGTTTATTGCTGGAAGGGATTTCTCCGGCTTTCATCGCCGAACGGGTAGCCCGTTTGCAGCCTTTGGCGATGCGGATGGAAATAAAAGATGGTATAAATCGTTGTGTATTGATCAATGACTACTATAATTCGGATGCCGCTTCGTTTCAGTTGGCATTGAATACCCTGGCTATGCAGGATGCCGGGCGTGAGAAAGTCGTGATTTTGTCTGATTTCGTGGATACGGGAACCGGTGAGAGAGAGTTGTACCGGGAGGTAGCGTTGTTGTTGCGAAAGGCGAAGGTTTCTTTATTTATAGGTATCGGGGAAAAGTTAAGCCGGTATAAACCTTATTTTTGGTCCCCGCTGTCGTTTCTACAAGGATACGGATAGTTTCCTGCGCCAAGAGAACAGGGAGCAGTTTAAAGATCAGGTGATTCTGATTAAAGGTGCCCGTAAGTTTCGTTTCGAATACATCGCCGGTTTTTTACAGAAACAGTCCCACGCTACCGTGCTCGAAGTTGATTTCGATGCAATGGTTCATAACCTGAATTATTTCCGTTCTTTGTTGCCCCGGAAGACGATGATCGCTGTTATGGTCAAAGCTTTTTCTTATGGGAGCGGAGCCGGGGAAGTAGCGAGTTTGTTACAATATCAGGGGGTAAATTACCTGATGGTGGCTTTTGCAGATGAAGGAGTAGAGTTAAGAGCTGCCGGAATAACCATACCTATCGGTGTCATGAATCCTGAACCGGAGGCTTTCGATCATATGATCGAATTTAATCTGGAACCGGAGATTTATTCTCTCGAATTACTGGAGGCTTTCGACCGGGTCCTGACCAAACATGGCATAGAAAAATATCCTGTACATTTGAAATTGAATACCGGGATGAATCGTTCCGGCTTGGATCCGGAAGATCTGCCCGCTTTGCTGAAGTTTTTCGAAACGAAACGGAAAGTCATAATCCGTTCCATGTTTTCACATTTGGCCGGGAGTGACGAAGCCCGACACGATGAGTATACGTTGTTCCAGATCAACCGTTTTATTGAAATGACGAAAGAAGTCCAGGCCCGTTTCGATTATCCGATTATCCGGCATATTCTCAACTCCGCCGGAATAGAACGGTTCGGACAGTATGCTTTCGATATGGTCCGTTTGGGTATCGGATTACATGGGATCAGTGCCGTGGGGGCACCGTTATGGCCTGTCAGTAGCTTTAAGACCTATATTGCGGCAGTTCGTCAGGTGAAGGGAGATCAGACGGTAGGATACGGACGGAAGGGTGTATTGGGCCGGGATACCCGTATTGCCGTTATTCCTGTCGGCTATGCGGATGGGCTCGACCGCCACCTGAGCTGCGGAGTCGGTGAAGTATGGATCGGAGGACAAAGAGTTCCCATTGTCGGGAATATCTGCATGGATGCCTGTATGGTGGATATCACCGATACGGACGCACAGGTCGGGGATGAGGTGGAAATATTCGGAAAACATATTTTGGTGACCGAGCTTTCCGATAAATTAGGTACGATCCCCTATGAAATATTGACCAGCGTGTCTCTCCGCGTGAAACGAATTTATTTTAAAGATTAAAGCAAAAACCGTCGCCAATTTAATTTTGGCGGCGGTTCTGCTTTTTATTGTTTCTGATTTGCATAATGTCGACGGGGACATTCAAACCATGGATCCCATTTATTTATCGGAACCGAAGGTTCGATAATCAGAGTTCTGAAAGAACTCGCTAATCAGGCTTGCCAAACTGCTGATCGGTCTGCACAGGCCTTGATGGATCCATCCCTCATTTTACTCCAGTTCCCCGATGTTTTTCTCCAATTCCCCGATCGTAGTCGGTTTGGCGATAATCTTGTGATTTTCGTCGATCAAAAACATCGAAGGAGTAGCGAAAAGATTATAGTCGTTTGCTATTTCACTGTCAAAACTGCCTGCTGCATGGATATTTACCCATTCCAGCGGATATTGAATAGAAAATTTTCCCAGTCTTCTCTGTTTTCATCGATGGATATGCCGATGAGCTTTGTTTGTTGATGGGTGAAAATCTCTTTTGACACAGTTGAGGTAAAGCTTCCATTAATGATTGGCAATGGCTGCATTGTGTATGCCAGAAAAGAAGCAAGGTGTAGGGAGAGATTTCACTATAGAGATTGACTGGATGGTTATGGATGTCCATTAGTGTGAAGTCGGGAACTTGTTGGCCTATAGCCATTTTGCTGTAACCTTCCAGCCGCCTTTTGACAATATCGCTGTTGCTGCCACATTGTTGTATATAATGGTTTGAAATATGTGCCAATACTTCTTCCATTTGTTGGCTTTCGAAACCGGAGATTAAAAATTGAAGCAGATTTTGTTGTACGATCGGATTCATATTGAGCAAAGGGATCAGATAATCCAGGGCCTGGATATAGTTCGTCTCGTTTTCCCGGGGACTGGCATAGGGCTTTTATGTAATTGAATGTATTGGAAGATTTTGTCTGTATAAAAAGGGAGTATATAGTAAAGTGTATCCGAGAAATCGATTAACGATAAATACCGATACTTAAAAAGTGAATCCTGCTCCTGCTGTGAAAGGTTTCCCGGAATAATGGGTAACTTTTGATTTTTTATCAGTTTTCCTGCCAGCATATTCGGGTGCTCCCGGTAGTTCTTATCGATTAATTTATCTCTCGTTCGAGCTGGAATTTTATAATATTCGAGTGCTTTTTGGTAGAACTTATCTTTTGTCCGGATAGTTTATCACTACTTGTCCAACCAAACCTAATTTATGATTGTAAATAGTCTCCGATTTTAAAGTCGAAATAAATTTGATTTTCTGTAGAGTGTATCACCTGGGCTGTTGCCTGAGGATTTTGATAATCGAGGGATATTTCGATATCTTCCCGGTTAAAGAGAAAATCCAAAAGATGGGACCTTTCCTGAAAATTGAGCATAAGGAGGAAAACCCAGAATAGTTCTCAGTGTCCCGGGAGAAGTAGCCTCCGGTATCTTGAAAGACAAGGTATCTTGTGAGCGTACAGGTAAAAGGTATCTAAGGCAAATAATGCTCCGTTATAAAACCGTAATAGAATGGGTTGAGAATCGGCCGGTAGATTTTTCACCTCTAATCTGACCCGATAATCTTTGCTCCATCCGGTAAATGGCAAAAGACAAAAAAGACGATGAATAATTTTAACATACACTTATCGATTTAAAGAACCTGATTTTGTGGGGGGTATTGTTCAGCCACATTTCGATATTCCTGATTACGATATTCAGCCGGGTTTCAAAAGCTTCCCGGTGGCGTAGCCCATATGCGGCAAACATCAGTAGATTAGGTGCATTAAATAATTCCAGGTTCAGAGGAAGCGGAGGTTCCTGATCGTAGACATCGACGGCTGCTCCGGCTATTTGTCCTTTTTCAGGGCATTGTAAAGCGCTTCCTGGCTGACGATGGGTCCCCGGGCGGTGTTGATCAGGACAGCATGTGGTTGCATGAGTGCAAATTCGTTTGTCCCGATAAATGCTTTGGTTTCCGGGTTCAAGGGAAGATGTACCGTAATGATATCCGATTGACGCAGAAGGGTATCTTTGTCCACCTGGGTGATATGAGGAAGGGCCTTGGGGCTGCGGTTATAGCCTAAAACCTTGCATCCGAAAAGCGTTGGCTAACAGAGCTACCCGTTGGCCGATGGCTCCGAGCCCGACGATACCTACTGTTTTCCGTGAAGTTCGCTTCCCAGGACTCCCCTGCCGGTCTCCGCCGATACGGAGAATGGCATCTCCGCCTACCATTTTTCGGTACACGGCGATCATCATTCCGATCGTTAATTCGGCTACTGCTTCTGTAGAGTAACCGGCGGCATTACAAACCGTGATACCCCGTTTTTTACATGCTTCCAGATCGATATGATCCACCCGGGGTAAAGGCTACAGAGAGCATCCGGAGCTTCGGACAATTTTTCAAAGAAATGTTTCCGCAACGGAATATTGCTGACTACGACAACTTCGGCATTTTGGGCCCTTTCGATCAATACCTCTTCATTCTCATTCCGGTCGTGATAAAAAGTGACTGTATGTCCCTGGTTTTTTTCAGAGTAGCCAGACTTTTGTTTATCGTGCATTCGCACATTCCTAACGATTCGACAAATACGATATTCATACTTACATACTTTTAATGCTGTGTTCTTTCCGGGTAAAACTACAACGTGTTTATCCCAGATGTTTTGGAGCCTCTAAAATAGTGAATATTTTGATAAAGTATACGGATCGTTTTATTTTTGAAAACCAGGAAGACCCTGTATTTTTCTGACAGAAAGAGATACTTTTAATTTATTTTTCGTACAAGGTTATAAATCAGATAAAATAACTATGAAACGAGAAGATTTATTATCCAAAATCTCTGATCCGTCCAAAGTCTGGGATGTTTGTCGTTATCGGAGGAGGTGCAACCGGTTTGGGAGTTGCCGTAGATGCAGTTACAAGAGGGTATAGTGTCGCTTTATTCGAATGGGAAGATTTTGCAAAAGCAACTTCCAGTCGTAGTACCAAGTTGGTGCATGGAGGAGTCCGGTATTTGGCTCAGGGAGATGTTTCATTGGTATTGGAGGCTTTGTACGAAAGAGGATTACTCCAACAGAATGCTCCGCATCTGGTAAAAAATCAATCTTTTCTGATTCCGAATTATCGTTATTGGGATAACTTTCTTTATACAGTCGGACTGACGATATACGATATCCTCGCCGGCCGTCTTAGTCTGGGGCGTTCTAAATATGTATCCAAAAAGAAGACTACGTCTTATTTACCGACGGTCCGGGTGGATGGTTTGAAGGGAGGGGTAGTCTATCATGACGGTCAATTCGACGATTCCCGCCTGGCAGTCAATCTGGCTCAGTCCTGTGTCGAAAATGGCGGATGTCCGATCAACCGTATGAAAGTAACGGCGATATTACACGGATCCGATGGCCGGGCAAGAGGGGTGAAGGTTCAGGATTTGATGAACGGGCAGGAATATGAAGTGAAAGCCAAAGCGGTGATTAATGCGACCGGCATCTTTGTGGATAGCATTATGGAAATGGATGTGCCGACTCACGAGCATATGGTGAAACCGAGCCAAGGGGTACATTTGGTCCTGGATAAGTCGTTTCTGCAAAGTGATTACGCTATCATGATCCCCAAGACCGACGATGGCCGGGTATTGTTTGCCGTGCCCTGGCATGACAAAGTGGTTGTCGGAACGACCGATACTTTACGGGAACATCCGGAATTGGAGCCACAAGCTCTGGAGTCGGAAATCGAATTTATCCTGAATACGGCCGGACGTTACCTGACTCGTAAACCTCAACGGAGCGATGTCCTTTCGGTATTTGCCGGATTACGTCCATTAGCGGCTCCCAAAAAGGAAGGTAAAAGTACGAAAGAAATTTCCGGAGTCATAAGATTTTGTTTCTGAAAATAAGCTGATTACCATCACCGGAGGGGAAATGGACCACCTATCGGAGAATGGCAGAAGATACGGTGGATAAGGCGATCGGGAATTGAATCTGCTGGAAAAAGCATGTGTGACAAAAAAATTCCGGATTCATGGTTATCAATTAAATCCGGATCTCAATAATCATTTGTATATTTATGGCCTCGGATATTCAGGCGATCAAATCCTTGATGCAGTCCGATCCGGCTATGGCCGAAAAACTGCATCCCCAAATATGATTACACTGTGGCCGAGGTGGTATGGGCGGTTCGGGAAGAGATGGCATTGAATGTTGAGGATATACTGGCCAGGCGTGTCAGGTTATTGTTCCTGGATGCCCGGGTGGCTGCCGAAAGTTGCCCCTAAAGTGGCCCGGATCGTTGCCAAAGAATTGGGATACGATCAGGCCTGGATCGATGGGCAGGTAAAAGAGTTTACCGATTTGGCCGGACACTATATTTTAGAGTAAAAACGTATATTTGAAAGTTACAGCGGTTTTAAAGGCGGCAAGGGGTTCAGGAGTTAAGTTAACCGCTGTAACCCTTTGTAACTGAAAAAATATGGCATACCGTTAAAAAATTTTCTCCATCTGGTCAAGCTGTCTTATTGAATGATATCCTCAGATCAGCTGAACATCTGGGGTTGTTCAGAAGTTGTCTTAATCTTTTAATCTGGACTCTCATCTTGATATTACTCGCTTTCGTGGTCTTATCCACCCTTATTGCGAGCTCAGCCATTAGGCTTTTCAAGAACTTTCGGATTCTACCTATAATCTTTATAAACGTTGTATAAGCATTGATTTCTATCAACAAAATCAATTCCTTCAATACTTTCTAATATGCGAAGTACATTACTTTCGGTATCTCTATCCAAATAATGCACGTACAAAGCCCTCCGCTTCACATCCTCCTGCTTTAAAAGACTTTCTAACTCAATTCAATTTCCGCTGCTTCAGTTTTCAACTTTGTAGCATCAGTTGAACAGCTTTCTGTATGAATGTCCAAAGTGCATTGCCTTTTTCTGCATCATTATATCCGACAAGATGGCCAAGCGTTGAAACCTTTGATACAAGCAATCGACGAAATGTCAAGGGTATTCTATATCACTTCCCGCATTCATAAAAAGCCCTTATGACACAAGCCATATCAGCAAAAGACATTCCCACCAGAAGATAAACATTCATTAGGTCTTTCATGTCCTTTATTGTCTTTGGCTTGTCTTGATTGGGTGCGTTCTCGCCCAGCCAGTCTTCCAGCCGTCCTAGTTTATCCTTTTCTTTAGCGGCCCAGTCAACGCTATCAATGTCTTTAAGCACCTTACCGAGTATTTCCTTCAATTGATCATTTTTGAAAATTCAGAAACCATTCGTTTGTAGAAATCTTGTTTGATAACATTGATTTGAAAATGATGAAAACCTGTCGCTTTAGAAAAATGTATTTTCTTGTAAGGTCTCCACGTATTCAATAGTATCACACATAATACCTGTATCCAAAGTAGTGCATCCATCCACGGAATTACGCACTTCATTGGGGCATCCTCACCTTTATCTTTTACCTTTTCAATATGTTTTTACTTTCCATGCCTGTGTCCAAAATTTTTACTTACGACATCCGAAAAGGATGCCCTTAGGCTACGCATGACTCACCAAATACTTCGCATTCGCTTTAATGTTCATTTCAATTTCGTTAACCCGATCATTTTACATAGCTTCGCATTGTCATCGTGCTTGTTTCAACTAATGTTATACCACCTCCCATAGACAAGTATGAATTTTGTTGTAAACAGCAATTCGTATTAAACTTAAAAGTACAGGTTTTCTTTTTCCGGCACCTTGTTCTCCAGGAACATAACATAGTAAATCGGGAGATAAAGGATATTTCCTTTTGTTTTTATTTCCCTTTCGTTTGAGAGAACAATAGATGAAATAATATGGTAGTCCTGAATTGTCATCAGGTTGTCCAATGCACTATGAACTGTATAATCCTTTGCCGGATTTAACCTCGATGGGCAGCACGCTCATTGTGCCGCTGTCAGCAACAAGAAAGTCAACCTTTCCTTTCTGCTTATTGTCGTAGTAGAACAATTTTTTCGTAATGTGCTTTCAGTTCCTGGGCAACAGCGCTTTTCATATACAGAGCCAAGGTTAATGCTGGCAATGTCGTTCAGTATTGGCTGGATATTGTAATGATACAACTGGGAACTCAGCATACCTACATCATTCATGTACAGCTTCAACAAATTTTTCTGCTGAGATTCTGCCAGGGATATTTCGGATTGCTGATTGCATTGGATGCTATCGTAATACCTGAATTGATCAGGTACTCAAACTCCTCCATGTAATTGCTGAATCTATCTCCTTTCCGGTCCAATATATCTTTTGCCACAATCCGTTTCTTCTTGTTCTCCATTTGAGAGGAATCATATCATAGATACGGCGGATATACAGTTTCTTGGCAGCGTCCTCTTCGTAACGGGAAGCATCGACACCATACAATTCTCTGATAGACTCCTGAGCCTCCCTCACTTTGACGATATTATGACTGTTCAAATATTCATTTACCGCATCCGGCATACCTCCCACGAGAAGGTATCTTTTGAAAAGACTTAGCACCTTATCATGAACCTCCGGGGCCAAAGGCTGTTTCTGCTCAAAGATTTTCTCAGATGCACAATAGCATCCTCGCCGAAATCATTTGCAATCAAGAATTCTTCAAAGTCCAGCTGGTACATTTTCTTGGGAATAATACTTCCGACTGGAACCGAAACAGTCTTTTTTTTGCAATTCCCAACAGGCTTCCGCTGCAGATAAACCGATACCGGTGTTCTTGCCTCAAGAACTTGAGCATAGTCAGAAATTGCGGATAATGCTGAATCTCATCAATGAAGACCAATGTGTTTTCATATTTGTCCAGCTTGAACCCTGCAACCATACTTAAGTTCAGGTAAAACTCTTCCGTGGTGCGGACATTCCTGAATATCTTGTCGCCTGCATCGTCTTCCACAAAATTTATCTCCACATAGTTGTCATAGAGTTCTGTCCCTACATCTCTTATGATGTAAGACTTGCCTATTTGCCGCGCTCCTTCAATAAGGAGAATCTTGTCCTCATTTGACCTGAGGTGGGCATCTATATATGATCGTATCTTTCTGTACAGCATTACCTTTACACGTTTCTAAAAGATTTTGTATTGCAAATATACATTTTTCCTTAGAAATAACTCTTTTAATTCTACACTTTTTCTACATCCTGTATCTACTTTTTCGACAGCAATAGTGCAATGTAGACTTGTGGCGAAAGCGACTTTATTTTATCCGTACTCATATATACACCAATAAAGTAAAGTCTAAACAGAGGGAAGAAAAGAGATGGCTTCGCCAAATAGACCAACCGATTTTCCGAAGTCTACCAATGATACAATCTATTTTTTCTTTTGGCTGCAAAATCTTCGTGAGTGCATCTTGCTTTTAGTTGACATCAGTTGGTGAAAATCCCACTTATTTTCGTACCTTCGCAACGGATAGAAAACAGGTGGACTTCGAAGAGACTTTGTCTAACAAGTTTAGGCGGTCTCTTTTTTTGAAAACACGGTGAAAAAAATAAGGCTTTCCAGTTGAATTTCAGCGAGAAAGCCTTTGTTGTGTCAAAGATTTTTAGTAATTTTGAATTGCACGTAAAACACTAATAATCAAAACTCAACATGGCAAAGTTAGCAATAAAATCCGACAATCGAAAACAAAATCTGCTTCTTCCCCCTTCTTTGGATGAACTTATCCCGGAGAATCACGTGGTCAGGGTCGTGGATGCCGTCATTGACCGCCTGGACATCAGCGGCATTCTTTCAACCTATCATGGTGGCGGCAATAGCGCGTTCAATCCGCGGATGATGCTTAAGATTCTGGTGTTCGCTTACCTGAGCAATGTTTATTCATCCCGCCGTATAGAGAACTGCTCCACCGCGATATTTATTTCATGTGGCTGGCAGGCATGAAACGTCCAGATTTTCGCACCATCAACTATTACAGGGGCAAGCGGTTGAAGGGAGGGCTTTGACCCGGTGTTCACGCAGGTCGTTCAGTTGCTTCACGAAGAGGGTTTCGTGTCTCTCAAAGTCCAGTACATAGATGGCACCAAGATAGAATCAGCTGCCAACAAGTATACCTTTGTGTGGCGCGGTTCGGTCGAGAAGTACGATGCCAGGCTCAAGGCCAAAACCGAAGCTTTACTCTCCCAGATTGAGCGGAACCATGCCATCGAGAGCGACGAGAGTCCAGTCCCGAGAAACTCACGGTAGAAGAGGTCTCCCAAAGATTGATCGGATAAAAGAAAAATTGACGCGACAACCCTGACAAAGGCAAGAGGCCAAGGCAATCAAGCAGGTAGAGAGCGAAACCTTTGCCGAAAATGGAGAAATACAGCGGGCAACTTGCCATCATGAAAGAGCGCAACTCCTACCCAAGACAGACAATGACGCGACGTTCATGCGCATGAAGGAGGATACCATGCTCAACGGACAGCTCAAACCCGGTTACAACGTGCAGATATCCACGGAAAACCAGTTTATAACCAACTTCGGGATTTACCAGTCCGGGTGACACGCTCACGCTGATCGACTACCTGAGTCCCTTCAAGGCACGCTACGGCATGCAGAGTCTGGAAATAGTGGCGACAGCGGCTATGGATCGGAGGAGAATTACGAGTACATGTGGCGTAACGGATATTGCCTTATGTCAAGTACAACATGTTCCATGTCGAGCAACGACGCAGATACCGCAACGATCCTTTCCGCGTAACCAATCTTTTCTACAATGACCGGAGGATTTCTATATATGTCCCATGGGGCAAAGAATGAGATTTATCCGGTTGGAAAAGCATTACACGGAAAAACGGATACGAGCAAACAACAAGTATTTACAGGGCGGCAAGATGCCATGGATGCCTCCTGCGCGGACAATGCCATAAATCAAAACGGGAGCGGCAAATAGAAGTCAATCATACCCCTCAACGATTATAAAGCCAGGGCCAGAGGACTTCTGACAAGTGAACGGGGGACTCTTGCACAGGAGCAACCGACCGATAGAACCGAAGGCGGTGTTCGACAAATCAAGGAATGTGGAGTTCAGACGACTGCGTCTTTTAGGGGCATGGCCGGAGCAAAAATCGAGTTCGGGATCAAAGCTATTGCCCATAATCTGAGAAAAACTCGCCATCTTGTGGGCTAAATCCTCTTTTTGCTTGTTATTTTACACGAAAGAACGTTCTGGGGCGATTATATCTCCCAAAAAATTAGAAATATTAGTGGCTATTACTTTGCTGCCATCCTGCTGCCTGAATTATTGGGATTGAATAAAAAGAAGACCGCCTAACTTTTGATTGTTAGACAGTCTCCTATAAATAATCGAGAATCCACAACTTTCAGGTTGTTTAGTTAATAAAGATTCCAGAACTAGCTTTTTGTAATTACTAACTTCGATATGTTCTCAAATATTACGATTGATATGATAATTGTCAATTGCTATTTCCTAGAAGGCTTATTTGCAATAATATGACGGTCGCGTGGATTCAGATTAACCGTATTAATAATCTTTTGTCGATCAGAAAATTTACATGGTTATTATACTAAGTATGATCGCACTCGTGCGCGAATTATACTCATTGCAACAGGCTTATCTTTAATTCATTAACCAAACTTTCTAATTCGGGGATTGCTAGCTTTGAAAAGGCAGCTGATAATCGAAAACGACACTAACTTTGCAGCAGGTGTACCAATTTCATCTGCAATTTGTGAAAAGTTGCTCTCAATTCCTTACTACCCACAGAATTAATAACTTTTGAGAAAAACAAATAAACAGAAATTTAATGAACTAAGTTCTAGAAATGAATCTATCTTCTTGATAATTTCACTATTCGAATACCTTCTTTTTTGTTACTAATTACATCCTCAATAACATGTTCCTCTCCGATTCAATAATTGTTCCGATAACCTATAGTACGGAAGGCTGCTCCATACAACCATCACCATGGTTTTAATATCCGGTTTAGGTAGTGATCCCTGCCTATTCTTAACTATTTGTCCAACTACCTCAATTGAGCGCAAGGATTTATTCATATTTTGTATCTCGATAGGCAGACTATTAGGATCTACTTTATCATCCGGTATAAGTCGTTCATTTTCATCTCGCTTTTGTAGTATTTTTTCTCTTCTTTCCGGATCTATTTCTTCCGTTGGTTTAACAATTTTCTTTAGGCTTTCGCAAATTTCATTTAATAATTTATAATAATCGTCATCTCTATTTAATGATACCGGTTTTTGGTTATCTAATGCCGACATTAAAGCGAGCTGCGTAGCTTCAACAAATTGTGGATTTTTGATATGATGAGCTATGAATATTAATATATTAGCCTTTTGTTCATCATGAATATTCTCACATAAAGTCATTATATCATCTAGTCCATTTTACAGTGCATATTTTCTGCCATATATTTAGCAACTAAAAAATAATATATGTAGTTATAGGAGAACTTGTAATAATAATCATCAGTGCACCGCAGTAAGTTACACTTTAAAAGATTACTTTTACTTTTATAACTTTGCGAGTAATAAACCTCCTGATACTTATCGTAGAATTGGCTAAAATCATCTTCTGAAATAGGGTTCGCCATTTTTTCTTATTAAATATGATAGGCAGATTAGTTAAAAACATTATAATACCTGTCAATCTTTGATTTATCAGTCACGCATGACAATAACGCACAGGTTATCAAGGCTTCATAACAGTAGCCGTATGAAGTCTGTTCTAAAGAACTATTTTGCATCTTAGTATTGATAGTAGAATGGATAAAATATAAATTGGAAAAGACGGATATATTCCTTTCCAAGAAAATTCTCCACCATATCAAAACCAGCTTTTACTCGCTCTAATAGTGCCTGCTTTTTGTATAGAAGAGGAATTAACATCATAAGTAAGATAGAATTTCTTCACTAATTCATTCCTCTTCACATGCCCTAAAGGCTTAATATGTGCCGCTAACGTCTTCTTCTTTTCCATGAGAAAATAAGAAGAGGCCACATTTTCATTCTCTTTAGTAGTAATTACGACCTTGCTAAATCGATTTAAGAATTGATCAATTAATTTTTCTTACAGGTATCATTCAATGGACATTCATCAAAGTCATCAACAATGAGAATCTTCTTTTCCATGCCATTTTGGAGATATTTCTCCTTGTCTTCCTTCAATATTGGTCATCAAATGCTTTACCGATAATTTTGTCTAGATTATCGTTGATCAGATTCTTTCCTTGGATGATAATAGGATACATATATTTATCAACAAATCTAAGGTAGTACATGTTAAGCAAACTTGTCTTTCCGCATTGATCGTCTCCCTCTAGCATTACGAGATGATATTGTGAATCTTCTATAATTGAAGAACTATCCGTAAAATCCTCATCAACTTTTAATTGCCTCTATTTATTCGTTTCCAAATCTGGGTACACAAAGAATTCATCATGTCATCTTCACATTTTCGCTATTGTGAATAGGAATTGACATTCTCTTTAAAGATTTCAGGAAATCTGAATTATGACGGAATTCATCCATTTTCCTTTCTTGATTTAAATTTACTGTCTTTCCTTCTTCATAGAATACAAGTTATCACTATAATCAAATGAGCGTATAACACATTCAAAAAGTCTAAATCCAGTATAATGGAATTAAAAGACGAAGTTCTCGAACAACCTGGTTGAGAAAAGTATAAATGCGCCACCCTCAAATTCATTAATAATCTCACCTCATAATAATCAGTAACTTGAGAAGACGAAGGTGTGTGTTCGTGGCCATATAAAATCATATTAGAAGTTTTCATAATGTACTTTCTAAAACGATTTTTATTATCCTCACATGAAGGAGTAAGCCATGAGTAGTAATGATGGAAAAGCGAGACTACTAAATCTGCATTAATACTTTTGTCTCAATCATCTCTAATGGCATTACAAATGCTATTTTGCTCTTCTTTTCAAACTTGACATCCATGCGGTATTGTATAGTCTAAAAAGAATTGCTTTATCTCCAGCATTGACTATCACATTATTGTTTATTGAAAGAGAGAATGTTTTGTCAATCATTATATCTTTTGCGAACTCCTTAAAATTGTTCTGAACAGCAGAAATTACGTTATATACACTTTCATCAACCATTCCAGCATTTGATCTTATAGATGTAAGCAACATTTTTTCTTGCATTATCATTTATATCAAAGTCGCAATCATGGTTACCGGGGACACATATGATTTTATTATCCAATTTATATCACCTAATTTCTTTTCTGCGAATGCTCTTAAAAGCGCCCTGAAGAAATCTTTTGCATAGTCATACTGTTCTTTCTACCGGAATATGCGATATCGCCAGAAACAACAATTACAATTTTTCCACACTCTGAAAAATTATTCCAAACAGCAGAAACAATCTGCTTTGTTTTCTTCGTTAACCACTGATAGTTTTACTATCAATATGCAAATCAGAAAGATGTAAGATGGCTATTTTCATAATATTTCATATTTAACTATTCTTCTCAAATTGCAAACTTATAAATAACAATTATTACGACCACAAAGAGCAATACTACTTTGAATAAAACTCTACACTTTTTTTTGAAGCACGTTCCCTTGTCTTCAAACTCAAATCCTGCAATGCTTTCCCCATTTTATCTTCTTTTGGCAAGCCATAAAATATCATCGTCCAGCTGTAAAGCATACAGCACACGCAAATAAATTCCTATAGCAACAGTTGGAATACCTTTTTTCAATTCGGGACACAGTAAGCGGTGAACAGGTAGCCCGTTCTGCCACCTGAGCCACACTAAGATTCCTGCGCAAGCGAGCCAACTTAATCTGCTCACCTACAATTTGCATCTTTTGCTCCAATTTTCGAGGCAACTTAGTACCCATTGTATTCTTTTTGTCATAATCAACCTATCATATAATATACAAAAGTACTACTTTTTTGTTTATTTAATGATGTGTTGTACACAGAAATGCACATCAACTATTTTACATACCAAAAAGAAAAAACATCAGCCCAATCCTGACTTGACTTTAACGACTGTATATATCAAGTTTCCAAGGTGTACCCTTGTCGAACTTGTCGGTATTTCCTACAGGTTGCCTCCGGGCATGCGTTCCTCCTCGAGTCGTTTCAACCGTACCTATCGTATAGCGAACAAGCCTACTCTTTTTAGCTTTTGTTGTGGCTTGCAGTTTTATACAGACACGTTATATCAAAACACCTGCTTTCGCAGCCATTCGCCCATGAAGCGGTCATAGATTATGTAGCCGTCAGCGGTTTGATAGACCAATTCGTTGTCAATCAGTTTTTTCAATGCTGACCTGACACTGCTTGCAGCTTTCAGTCTATGTTTACTTCAATAAAATCTCCTGCAAGTACTTCTTTGACGCAGCCTTCTTGGGCGATTGCTTTCAACAGACGCACATGTCCGGCAGAATATGCTTTCAACAAATCTGCATACGAATAACTTTGTTCAGTAATAATCTGTTCCACCGCATACGACACCAACTCCATTTCCACATTCCTGTTATAGCCATACAAGCGGTTAAGCAGATTTTGTATATACCAAGTATGGCCGTCAAACTTATCATAAATTTCATCAAAGACTTCGCGTGGAAGTTTCAAATCGTGATTGGCAAAATGCTCCATTGCAAAATAGGCATACTCATCCCGATTGATTGTTCCGATAGTGAGCAGTTGGGTACTTTGATAAAATGGTCGCTTGATGACGCGAACATTTCCTGCATAACATGCTGCTTACTGCCAGCAAAGATAAAATGCACGTTAGGCAGGAACTGAATGTATGAACGCAAAAGGGCTTCCACTCCTTTTTCAGGATACTCGGCTATCTGCTGAAATTCGTCAATAGCTATATAGCAACGTTTTTCAGACGAGCCAAGATAATCAAAAATCTCTTTGAGCGTACTCTCTTCCTCAGCAGGAGATACATCTACCGTTACTTTGGGAGTACCTGTCATTTCATCAAAAGTGAATACCGGACGACAACTGCGAATGAATTGCGAGATGCGACCTAATGCTTTTTGTGGCATAGAATCCAACTGCCCCAATACCGTATTGGCAAACAGCCGGACAAAATCGCCCAATGTCTGAGTGGAATATATATCCATATAGAGCGTGACGATGTCCACCTTCTGCTCTTTTGAGCTGATAAAAGGCATGATGAATCAATCCTGTTTTACCCATACGGCGTGGCGCAATCAATGTAATATTCCGTCCGTTATGGAGGGCATCGAGAATGGTGGCAGTTTCTGCTTTACGGTCACAGAAAAATTCCGGGCTATGGTATCCTGCTATCAGGAAAGGGTTGTTTGGCTTCATTACATTACACTTTCATCGTTACACAATTATCGTAACGCGAAATTAGCAATATAATTTGAAACAGCCAACAAATGCAGTTAAATATTTGCTTTGCCAAAAGAAAAAAGAAATAACACCGCTCTTCCAACTTGACTTTAATGACTGTTTTTTATATACACGGGCAATAAAGTTTAGTCAAACAGAGGGAAGAAAAAGAAGTTCTCACCCTCTGACTTTGGCTATTCGTACTTAAACAGGTAAAACAGATACCCCAATTAGGTATGAAACTTCATCTCTTATGATGTTTTTTTTTCGCCAGCAATCAATATAAGTCAATGCGTATCCTATCACAGAGTGACGGTCTGCGATACAACCACAGACATCACAACAGATGTAATCTCCTACAAAAATCTCACGGTAATCTCATAGAAATACCTGCAAATTAGTACCAGAAACCACCTTTTTTATCAAAAGTCTTTTCATTTGTTTTCATGTACCGGAAAAACGCATTATCTTTGCAAAAGTTCAGCGAAGAAAAAGGAGCAAAAATCGGACTTTTGTACCATTTAAGTTTCAAACTATTGGTAATCAACTGGTCTAATATGCTGCATCGTCAGCTCATTTGGTGTAATATAAGGTGAAGTGTCTGAATGTTCAGCCCTTTTATACGAATTTAAAAACTGGAATGGAAAAGATCATGTCATTGTCTGAAAAGACATCAAAGATTTTAAATTATTAAAAGTAAACGGAATCGTTTCAGTAAATAGTCTTAGCCGGCAATTGAATGTTTCTTCGGTGACGATCCGGAAACTTGGGATTACTGGAAGAAAAGAAATTACTATATCGTTCACACGGAGGAGCTATTCAGATCGATCCCTATATAGCCAACCGGCATGTGGGAAAAAAAAAACAGTTTCCGGAAGAAAAGAAAAGGATTGGTATGAAGGCTGCCGAAATGCTGACTCCCAATGACGCTATCATTATTGCTTCCGGTACTACGGTATTGGCTTTTGCCGCTGTATACCTCCGGAGGCTCAGCTGACCGTACTGACTTCTGCGATGAACGTTGCCATGGCTCTCCCTGAATTGTCAGCAGGTGGAAGTGATTCAGTTGGGCGGTATTGTCCGGCATACCTCTTCGTCGGTTACCGGAGAATATGCTTTGCGGATGTTGGAGAATTTTTCCGGGACGAAGCTTTTTCTGGGGGTAGATGGAATCGATTTAAAATATGGACTGACTACCACGAATTTTATGGAAGCCAGTGTAAATCGTGCGATGATCGATGCGGCGCAAAAGATTATTGTCCTGACCGACTCTTCTAAATTCGGCCGGCGGGGGTTTGGAAAGATCTGCGAACTGGATGCTGTCGACCAGATTATCACCGATTCCGGCGTATCTCCCAAAGTGGTCCGGGAATTAGAGGAGTTGGGGATTAAGGTGTCGATCGTCTAAGGAGCTTTATTTTTTATGTCGAAGATACAAGTGATTTATTCCAATACAAACGGCAATGCCTCTGCTTTCGCGTGGACGATTTCGGGCCGGTAATTGAATTCTTCGTAGGAAAAAGCAGTTAGTTCTTCTTTAGTCGTCAGGCGATTTTGAAGGATATAGCGGGTCATGGCACCACGACACATTTTGGCATATACGACAATGGTTTTCAATTTGTCTTCTTCACGAATGAAAAATTGAGGTTCCAGGACTTTCACTTCCCGTCTGACCCGTTTCCAGTCGAACAGACGGGTCATTTCCTCTGTGGCAAGATGCACCAGGCAGCCATCGTCCTGCTTTACTGAATCGATCAGCACATCGGTCAAACGTGGTTTCCAAAAATCGAACATGTTCCGGTTGTCGTTGTTCGGTAACTTTACGTTACCCTCTAAACGGTAGTTTTTGATCCGGTCCATAGGCCGGAGCAGGCCATATAAAAAGGAGCAAATCCACAGATGGTTGTTGGCGTAGGCATAATCGGCTTCTGTAAATTCCCAGGCGCGGAGGTGGCGATAGACTATGCCGTTGTATGACAACACGGCAGGCCCGCTGTCGTCGGAATCGAAAAAAGACAGATAACGTTTGTTCAGGATAGCCAGGCGTGGATTACATTTCAGGGCTTTCCCCAATTCCGCTTCCGTGAAGGCCGCTAATTGGAGTGCATGGCGTTCGGCTTCTTCCAGAAACTTCGGCTTTGTCAGGATTGACGGTGAAAGCTCAGGCCTTGTCGTCATGTTTTTGGCAAAGCGAGTAATATCTGCATGGTCTTGTTTTTTAGAACTTATACAAAAGTAAAAAATAATCAGGAAACAATAGGCTGTTTTTCCGGGTATTTCAACGTGAGGCCATTCGGTAGATGGCTTTTCGTTTCGGGGAGTAATGGGATATGGTGTTTCATTTGTTTTCGTTTTGATTGAAAATACTTTCGTTTTTCTTTTGAAATGTTTTGAATTGTTTTGTTTCTTTGTGGGTGAAAATATAATTTTCTGCACAAATGAGACAAAAATGATATGACCAAGCCATTTGATGTGATTGTAATCGGCGGTGGCGCAACCGGTGCTGGAATTGCCAGAGACTGTGCCCGTAGAGGGATTCGTGTGCTTTTGATCGAGCGATTCGATATATCGACGGGCGACAGGGACGAAATCACGGTTTGTTGCATAGTGGTGCCCGCTATGCAGTGACTGATCAGGAATCGGCAGAGGAATGTATTAAAGAAAACAGGATTCTTCGGCGGATTGCCAGTCATTGTGTGGAAGAGACCGACGGTCTGTTCCTGAGTTTGCCGGAGGATGACATTCAATATCAGGCAAAATTTGTCGATGCTTGTCGACGTGCCGGAATCCGGGCCGATGTTATCGATCCGAAAGAAGCGCTGTTGCTGGAGCCATCTGCCAATCCGGCTATTATCGGGGCGGTAAGGGTTCCCGATGGGGCTGTCGATCCTTTCCGTTTGACTACTTCGAATATCATCGATGCCCGTAATCATGGGGCTGAAATTCTCACTTATCACGAGGCGACGGAATTAATCCGCGAACAGGATCGTATCGTCGGGTGAAAGTCCTGGATCATAGGACGAAAGAGATTAAAAATTATTATGCTAACGTTGTCGTAAAATGCCGGAGAGAATCTGGGGACACAACATCGCTAAGATGGCGGGAATAACGGTGAATATGCTGCCTGCTAAAGGTGCCCTGCTGATTTTCGGGCATCGGGTGAATAATATTGTTTTGAACCGGTGCCGCAAGCCTGCGGATGCCGATATTCTGGTTCCGGGTGACACGATTTCATTGATCGGAACCACTTCGAGCAAGGTGTCGTTTGATGAAGTCGACCGGATGTATGTGACCTCCCGGTGAGGTGGATTTATTGTTACGCGAAGGGGAAAAATTGGCTCCGGTCCTGGCACAAACCCGTATTTTGCGGGCTTATGCGGGTGTACGGCCTTTGGTTGCGGCAGACGACGATCCGAGTGGCCGGAATGTGAGTCGGGAATTGTGCTGCTGGATCATGCTGTCCGGGATGGACTTGAGGGATTTATTACGATTACCGGCGGGAAGCTGATGACCTACCGGCTGATGGCTGAGTGGGCTACCGATTTAATTTGTAAAAGTTG
>VOFB01001286.1_pt1 | contig 22882 bp, 35 predicted proteins | sample 5384141 | NCBI WGS metagenome assembly VOFB01 (sample SAMN12384721, study PRJNA508395) | human gut metagenome | isolation source: healthy gut A | host: Homo sapiens | reverse complement strand
CTTCGTTCAGTTTGTGTTATGAACACAATGATTTTATAATCATTATTTTTTTCCTATATATGGTACTTTGAAAGAATCTCAATTTGAAAAAAGATAGAGTTGGACATAATATAAATAGCAATTGCTGCATAACCTTTGAGTTTAGGAAGCCCAAAATATACTCCTTCTTTTCTTGTGGGAAGCAAGAAGGGCCATTACAGTCAAAGATAAATCCAGGTTGTAATATCCTTGCATAAAATAGATTTGAACCAATTCTTTGGAAAAGTTATTCCATCTGTGAAATAATATCCGGGATTCCTTTAACAGCAGGTTTAAATGATTTTAATATTTCCATCCATCGTTATACCAATCAATGATGTTTTCACTGAGGCTCAAACCGTACCAACGTCTAACATCTCCACCTTTATTATATGGAACCATTTTAATCTGGATCGAGGCCGCTGACGCGGCATTTTCAAGCCGAAGCCTATACGGCTTCGGCTGACCTCGAAACCAGCTGCGGAGAATCTCGCATTGTCAGCAGTTTGCAGCCCAACACAGGGGCTGCAACTGCTGACAATGCAGAATGATAAAATATTTTAAGATATGGGTGAAACCCAAGCCAACCAATCGACATCCCGGATTTTCTCAAAGTTAGATTGAGGGACATTTGGGTATACACCTTTGGCTGTATGTTCCTGCAATGCCTGGAGGAACATATCTTTCTTCTCTGCGCAATTCTTACCATCTACCAGTCGGAAATACACACCACTAATCAGACTTATTTTTAGCTACAACAAAGGAAGTGTTTTTGCACCACCTCACCACTCAGCTCATCGAAAGTTCGAGAGGGGCCCAAGTGAAGCATGTTTCAATATGATAGTTCTCCGAGTAAAAAGACGCGTAGTTTTCGAATGAAGAAAGGAACATCCAGCTCTGCATGTTAATCATGCTATATTTGCCGTTGTCTGCAAGTCTGTCAATAGCCAACAACATAAAGGTGGAGAATAAATCTCCTTTGCCTTCTTCATAATTTGCCTTCACATACTTACTCAGCACCTCATTCATGTTGCCACCACCCATATACGGCGGATTCATTACCAAAGCGTCATACTTCTCCGTCAAAGCCAAAATTAGCTCAAAAGCTGGAAGTTGCAAGCGCACGGCATCGGGCATAATCTCTTGACTGCACCAGTAATCAGTAGTCTGTTTAACCAGTAATCTTGTGCTGTCGCTAATGTCGAATTTCATGATAGAACCCAGCGAGTCTGCATTATGCATCAGTTCAAAGCAAGCGGCAAGTTCTTCATTTTGTGAAGAAGTGTTCTCTCCCTGGAAATAAAGAAAGGAAATCATTTAAGTTTTCATCCGTTTCTTCATTCCATGGTTTCGGCATGGTCAGTATATTCGGCAAGCAATGCGCATCAGCAAAAAAGATGAATCAGCTTTTGGCATGCTTTTCAACAAAAGGGCAAAAAGTTGCTAATTGTTTTGCACGATTATCCAAGTCAATACCTGTAAGGTTATGACGGAAAATGTTTTCAATGGCTTCACCACGGCCATAGCCTTCAGCAATATAAAGGTCATAAAACAAGTCGAAGCACTCGTTTAGAATGTGTCCAGAACCGCAGGCCAAATCGGCAACCTTCAGGTCGGTAAGCTCGTTGTATTTCAGTAAATTTTCTGGGTCGGTTTTTTCTGTCTGGTTCACTAAGTATCGCCACTTCTTTTGAAGTGTTGTTTCATAGGGATTATTATCCAGATAGATGCGACCCACTGTGTTCACTGCACCATATATTTCACTATCCAATTGGGTGTGAATATCTGTGTAGCTGCCGTATTTCGTCAGCCTCGAATTTTCCTTTCTTTGCAAAAACTTCGTCTTTACGCTCTGATATATAGAACTGATAGAGCCAACCAATTAGTTCCGGAGACTGAAACTCTTCATCGGTAATAAATTCAGTATGGTTCAGCATATCCATGAATTTACCTTCTGCCAGAATATCGTTTGGTAGAAGTAGCTCGGTATAGTCGGCCATAGAACCGAAACACTGGTTGAGGATGGGATTATCGTGACACCATGCTGTAATAAGCAGGGCAAATTGTTCGGTGACCTTCGTATCGTCATCCAAAAGCTCGACAATACGCTGACGAAGGTCTTCTTTCATCTGTGGAAGATGACCCTGGCGTGCTTCGTCCACAATAATTGGGGTACGTGCAGCATCGGCATACTGGAAGCACAGGAGAACAGAGATTGTTCTTCTGCAGAATACGAATAGCGCACAGACGATTGAACCAAGTATACGCTGCCTCTTCATACACTTCGTTGATGCCTTTTTTGCTGAATACGATTATAGAGGGACATCCACTGATAGTAGAATCCTCTGTATAAAATTGTCCGTTCCAAAGTGCACCTCCTTGCATCAGTTGTGGACGGTGCTCTTCGGCAACATTACCTTTCTTGTCGAAGCCAAGTGTAGTTATCTTAGCTGCAATGCCGGCTTTTAATATATTGCGAGCTTCGGTAGCGAAGCGTTTTATTCTATTGGTGTCCATATAATCTATTGGTAATCTTTATTTAATAATCATCACTCCGTCATGGTCGACAAGCAGACGTTCAATCTGTTGACGCAAACCTTCAAGATAACGGTCTATGTCTTCTTCGTTTGTAATAGGTAACTTTGTCCTTGTTTGCAGTGATGCCTGACGAATTCTCTTTTCTCGTACAGGAGGTGTTGGAGGATCAACTTCATCATTATCCTTTTTAGTAGGCTTAGGAGGAATATACGACATAATCTTGTTCACCTGCTCCTGATAGAATACATCGGTAAGGATATTGTTTCTCAGTACAAGTATATTTGTTGGCGCAGTTTCAAGCTGTATGGTTGCTTCACGGTCGGAAAGTACACTTGCCGGGACATTCTGTTTCTCAGCTACTTGCAACAAATAGTCAAAAATATCGTTATAAGCCGCTTTAATTTTATCGCGAAGTTGATTTCGCACATCGTCCAAACTGCCGGAAAGCTGATTCCTCAATTTTATATAGCCACGGAATGTGTTACCCATTGGCCAAAGGTCATCCTTCGCACTTTTAGGAACTCATCAACAGCTCCTATCATCTCTTCCGGAACAAACGAGAAGTTATATGTATTCTCATCAGCGAACTGGATGAGCTGTTTATAGGTAGAGAGTTGATCATGGGTAAATTGTACCACCTCTTTGCATTTGTCGGTAAGCATCCTGGCTTCATCCTTTGATGAGATGATGAGATTGAAGAATTTCAACGGATCACGTTCATCAAGCCATGATTCGAAGAGATCTATGGCCTTACGGATTGGTTCCACAAAAGGATAAGCTATAATCTGTTGTTCTATGTCCTTATAGCCTTTGATTAATTTGGACAGGCTACGCTCACTCTCTATGTCACGACACATGCGGAATAGCTGGGTACTGTCTGTAGTTGTCGGAGCGGAAGAGATTCCAAATACTTCCTTCCATGCAGCAATGAAATTCTGAATTACCTGCGGTGAAATAACCTGTGCCTGTCGTAGCGTAAACTTATTACTCTCTGATACAATGCGGTTGGCCACTGTAGATGTTTCTACATTGGGATTATTGGTGTAAGTGTAGTCACGGTTGTGACGACGTACCAGTTCATTAATCACATATAGGGTACAGATATTGTCCCATCCATAAGGAGCTTTAGAGAATTTGGTAAGTACATCGGTTACATTTACCTCAGCAAACTCCTTATTCAGATAGATTTCCACTTCATGCTCAGCATCTGTAAGAATCGCCCCCATACCTTCGTAATCTCCAGGATTCACATTACGCAGAATGGCTTTCTTCAATTGCTCTGTAGTGCGTGGAATGCTTGGAGAATCAACCAAATTTGCTTTAGGATAGATTCCTGCTAAATGTTTCTCGATGGCAACACGATAACGGTCATTACCACGTTTCTGTCCAAGCTCTGCATCGTCAATCACGTATAGTCCGGAAACAATAGGACAGGTATCCAAAATCTTTTCAAACTCTTTTTTAATAAGTCCTTCGTAAAGTTCCTCGGCACGCTTGGCAAATTCCTTACGGGTATTGGCATTATCCTCGTTTGGGACGGGAGTGGACATATAACGTTCTGCCTGACAGTACCAGTAAAAGGCGTTGTACAAACGTCTGTTCTCACGATACTGAGGACCTACATAATATACCATTCGGTTGGTATTGCTGTTCTGCAATGCAAGCTGCTCGGCAGTATCATAGTCAGGGGTCCATGACAAACTCTACCATTACATCCGGGTTATTGCTCAGGAAGGTACGCTGTTTTATAGTCAGTCCAACCGAGAAACTGCGTGTCTTATATTGTTCTTTATTCTTGAGAGCTGTGATATATTTATTGAAAATATCTTTCAGCTGTTCAGCCTGCGTATTATTGTCCACCACCTGATTCTTAATGAGTTGTGCCACCTTCATTTCTTCCTCACTATAGAACATGAAAGTGTCAGGGAGCTCCCTGTTTGCCCTGTTCACGGCGAATAATATTATTATCGCAAAGGAACTCTACAATTTTCTCCACCTCATTCTTGATGGTGAGGCGAGGAGTATCCATATTGTTTACCAGAAGTGAAGTCACATTATCCACGGTGGCCGGGAAAAGCAGCTGGTCGGTCTGTGAGATATTACATATCATGAATAGCACATTGGCCACACGAACCGCCAGACGAGTCTTTTCCGGTTTATCTGTCTGGTAGGTGCGTGCCATACGAAGGGCATTGTCCACAGCTTTCTGTCCACGAGCCTGCAAACCTTCCTCAAACATATTGTTATAGAGTTCATCGAAAGAGATGAATTTACCCAACTCGGCATCAGCATTCGCTTGGGCTGTAGAGTGGATAACCTTGATGATACTTCGCTCATTACCTTTTACTTCCTTTTGCCACATAGCCTAAGTTCAGGAATGAATTGAACACCTGCATGATAAGCTTGAACTGATAAGGTACAAATGGGTAATAGTCGATGAAATCATCCTGCGAGTCGTAGCTACTGTAGGAGTTGGGCAACTTGAACTGCAAGTCGAATCCCGCTTTATATTTGTTATAAAGCGAGGCCAATGTATCTTTCACCTCTTCTTTCTTGTCGAGAATACGCTTCTGCGTGATTACTTCCGGCTGTGTTCCTTTGAGGATACCTTCACTTCAAAGCGTCCCTTAATTTTACCTTCTTTATCTTTCTCCTCGGCTATATGACAGTCGTCCATAATCTCGGAGAGGTCTTGCTGTGCTGTACAAGCCACCCAGACCTTGTTATCACAAGCTTCAGACAGTTTCGTAATGATTTCCTGAAGGTTAAGATAACGGTCGCGCTCCTTGTTGATGAACTGTGAAACTTCATCGGCAAGGAAAATCAGGCGGTAATCATCGCCCTTGTCTTTAAGATATGATGCCAGTTCCAAACCAAAACGGTCTATACTCATGTTCGTATCACGCTTGATGATACGCTCACGAATACTATCTACGGAAAGTGTTGGTGCCAGTTCTTTGGCAATGTCAAGCACCCAGTCGAGTTCGTTGTCAATCAAATCGGCAGCCATACCAGGGTCATTCCAGTCACCACCTTCCTCTGCGATGCGTTGTTTGAATGCCTCAAACACTCCCTTTTTCTTCCAAAGGTTTTTCAAGATTCTGTGCCAGTGTGATATTGAACTTATTGAAACCACGTTTGCCATTAAACTCATTCCAGAAGACATGCAGAAAAAGCTTTCTTCTTGTCGGTAGAGTTGTCATAGCTTGTTTCCAGATTGAAGATACATGTATCTATCGTGGCCCGTTCCAACCAATTGGCGATAGAAACCATCTGCTCGTAGTCGAAGCTCAGATAATGTTTGTCATCAAGCGGGTCGATAGCCTTTATTGCTTCGAGCAGACGTGATAAAAGCATCTTCACGAGTAGAAGGTGTGATACAGTAATCCAGATATTTCAGAAAATGTGATTTTCCTGAGCCATAATAACCGTCAATCCATATACCCACGTGATCGTATGGTTGGTTATTCTTGATAGCATCTAAAATACGGAAAAGACCGTTCATAATCTCGTCCGTAAACACGTATTCCTGTATTTCTATACGTTCTGTTTCTGGGTCAAACTTGGTAGCGCTGACAGCAGGATTCACTGCACGGTCAATAGGCTTATTATATAATTCTTTCAGTTTCATTAGCTTATTCGTTTATTAAAAGAGTGGCACGATATGTATGATTGTCTGGAAGTGTATCAAACAGCCGGAATGAGTTCTGATCACGATGACCCGGATAAAAGACAATGATTTTATATTTGTCCGTTTCGTTGTAATCTTCATAAAGAGCCAAGAATTCATTGACCCTCAGATAAGGATACATACTGCCTATACCATACATAAAAACGTAGGGACGACGATATTGGTCTTTGATCGTGATATGATCAATGATACGTTGATGTATAAATTGAACGAATTCTGGTGAATGGGCATTGCGGGCAAGCGTATCCTGTGTGCTCTTTACCTTTGACGGGGCACTCTGTTCTTTTTCCATCAGATATTTCAACATAGAAGGATGACGCAGAAATTTCTTCTGGTCGAGGAAGCTGCAAAACTCATCAAACAGATTCAGTGTAAGCACATCCACATAGTTTGTGGGACGGATCAGATTCGCTTTAAACTCCTGTATTTGCTTACGAATGTCATACTCTTTCTCTGCCGGATACTGGTAGATAAAAAAGTTATAAAACAAGTCGCCATTTTCCGTATCTTGGAATCCCGGACTATTCAATTTATCATCAAGCTCTTTTATGGTCATATCATTGTTTTCTTTATGTTCTCAATTTCGTAAGGTTGCAAAAGACAAGCTTCCAAAAACCATGGTTGTCCTTTTCCCAGGTAGTAAAAAATTGCTACAGGAAATCGCATTAAGATGGTTGCTATTGTCAAGCATACCCACTTTACGAAGTATAGTAAGATATGCAGAAGCCACTTTATCTTTGGTATTATCGCTCCATGAATCAACAAACTCATCTTTTGATGCTATTTCGTTGAACTCCATCATAATGTCATTTTTATCGATGCTTTTGGATATGCTGTTCCATTTTTTTTATTGCAACATTTACATGAAAATCGAAACAGATCTTATACGTCCTCAAAATAACATAGAAGATAGCTACTATCTTGTCTGTATCGTTCATTCCAAGAAAGTCATCCCAAAAGATGATGGCATAGACTCATATCTTCGTTTGATTTCAGAATAGCTTTCTTACGAGAACTTTCTGCATTAATGTGAAGCAACCGATTATTCACCTTCTCATCATGAAGCAACTCCTCACTATTGGTTGCACGGAGTAGAGGTAATAGGATATTGGTCTCCTCAAAAAGGAAACCGCCACCCGTGATGGCTGCTGTGTATGGACTATCTTTTTATTCATTGCTTTATTTCCTACAAAATTGTTCTTGACTGGTGCAGTCTATCTGCATTATATCATAATTCTGCAAATTCCTACGTATATTTGTTATTATTTCTTGTTTGTATGTCTCAGGTTCAAGCACCTTGACATCATAGCCGAACGACAGAATCAGTTGAGTAAATTCGTTAAGTAGGCCGTAGCTCTACGGACAAGATACATTCTTCATCATTAAGGATTTTCTGTGTGTGATGTATCGGTTTTGGAAACGATATAGGGATATTGTCTCTTAGAAAATTGAAGGACAACCTGTATCTTTTCTACGTCATCGGGCGGAATAGTAACTCCAAATACGTCATCAAAATAATGCTCAAAATCAATCTTTTCATTTGAAATAAAATCAACCTTTTCCTCGATACCTATTTCCTGGATACGGTCAAGAGCAAAATTGGAGATACGATTTGCTTCCGCATCGTAAGCCATAAGAAACCAGCGGTTATTATACTGCTTTATGTACCAGGATGAACAATGACATTGCGCACGTTATCATAATTCTTGTAATTACGATAAATGATTCTAATGGCCTGATGATTAATGGCCGCATCTATAATGTCAGATAAGAAGTTCAGACCTTTCAAATGAGGAATTTGTTCGAAACCAAGAATGTTTTCGTTTTTTCCCCTAAGGCCGAATCGCCATTCAAGATTGGAAATAACTTCTTCAACCCATTCGTTGCTGGGCAGTCCTTTAAAACGGTTAAGCATTATGATAACGGAACGTAGTTGAGTGGCTTCTTCTTCAGTCAATGGTTGGGCATTAATAGTGAAGTTTGGGTCACTGTAACGATAGTAAACCCTTCTGCCATCCTGCTTTCTTTCAAGAGGCACACACCATCCTGTTTCACTCTCCATAAACTTAATGTCTTCAAATATCTGGCGACGGCTTACACCTCAATCCCATTATAATAGTAAATGGCTTCATCACATTTATCAATGAGATCCTCGATGTAATACTTATGCCGTCTGTCCCGAAAGCATTTATCGAGAGTCTGGTAACGTATCGCAGCATTTTTATTTGTTGGCATATTGGGCTTAATCTAATATTAACGAATTAAATCATTTACTGTAACTTCAAGGCATTTGGCTATTTCAACTAAATTCTCTAAGTTGGGTTGGGCACTGTTGGTGCACCATTTAGATATTGTTGCCGGATCTTTACCTAATTGTTCGGCAAGCCATTTGTTTGTCTTCTTTTTTTCAGCAAGAACAACTTTTAGGCGATTTAAATCTTTACCCATATTTCACTTTTTTTTGTGTTACTATTGATAGAAAAGTAATGTAATTATCCGAAATAATATTCTAATAATAGAATAAATGAGTGATATAACTCAAAAAAAATGATTATAACGACAATTTCTGAGTTGATTTTCTTATCTTTGCTATTGATTTAATGGTTGCAAATTATGGAGATTCTGTTTAAAATGCAGATAGGCTGCATAGATTGGTTCAATCTTTGCATAGGAATATCTTCAAAAGTACAATTATATGAACGTTGGACAATCTAACAACATTCTATGTTGCGATTGCGCATCTTGGAATGCTCATAGGCTTGTGAATGAATATGTGAAAATTGCTTGGATGGTAAACGATACTGTCCCATTCGAAAACTTGCCATGGGATAATCAGGTAAGGATTCTTCGGATAACTTCTGTTATCCGTTATTTGGGTCTGGAATCCTGCATATTTGAACCATTTGATATAATAGGAAGTGTTTTTCTTAATTCTGAAAATAAAGAGGTCTTGTCTCATTCTGAATTTAGTAATGCTGATCTTACTCTTTTGAAACAAAAAAGCTATGTCAGACAACTGAAGAAAAAATGGAGGATGGAGCACTTGTTAAGACATTTCCAGACAGATTCAGATAGGGAGCAACTGCTAACGATACTACTTCGCTACAGAATAGCAATAGAAGACTTTGAGAATATGCTTTCTGCTAAGTTGGATAAACGGACGGGGACATATATTGGAGTTAATGTCGTCCAAAACTTATATAATCAGTAATAAAAACTGTAATAATATGATGGATGATATGATTGTTCTATTATTAGGCAACACTTTCAAAAGAGCCTTCACTGAGAGGAATTAATTGAACGGTTTGATTATCCAATAATAACGGATAAAGAATTGTTTAGTGGAGAATAAATAACTAAATATAAATACCATGAATAATAACCAGAAACTTATAGATGCTGTAAATTGCAAGTTTCCACAAAATAATCTTATAGAGCTTTATTATAATATAGGTAGAGCTCTGCCATTTACAGCACAAAGATTTCCAGATGGTAGAGTATCAGACTGGTATAGAAATCAATATGTTCAAGTTGTTAAAGTTGAGCCACATGGGAGATTCGGAAAATACGGAAAAGTCTATGGTTACTATTTTTCGTAATGGAGAAAAGGGCTGATAGTTCTGATTCACCGGAAAATTCATGGTGTAAAAAAGACGATACAGAGCCAAAAGAGATTCCATGTTGCGGTTGCGGTTCCTGGTTCCTTTTAGATATACAAGGTGAACCTATAGAGGGAATGAGGTTAAAGTGCTTGGACTGGATGATATATTCACTTTTTGGTAAATATAAGGATAAGACCATTAAAGAAGTTATCGACACTGACTGGAATTATGTGAAATGGGCAATTATTGATTCTCAACGTTTAATTGCCGATATAGATGCTTTCATTGTAGAGTATCATAAAGGGAAAATAAAAGATTCTACAGCCAGATGATGTAATCTCTTGGTAAATTTTGTACAAAGGGAAAACACTGCAAAGTGTATTCTTGGCAGATTCCAGTATTTAAAGTGGATGGAAAGCCAGAATCCTGATTTCAAGGTAGACTGGGATAAGTTGTCGGATTTTTCACAAGAGATTGCTAGATCTCAAAAAGCATTATGAAAATAAAACCAAGAGGATATTGACACGGTTTTAAATAGCTCAGATTCTTTATGAAAAGATGAAGACTTTGCTTCAATAGAAACCTAGATAAGAAAGAATAAAACGTTTCATATTGCTTGGTAGAATGACCTTAGAAGAAATTTGGCTTATTGCAGTCCTTTATCCTGTCTTTGAAAGCTTGATGGCCTGTCATGGAGGCTTTTCGTTGCATAATGAAGGCAGACCAGGAAGCAAGGTTCGTATGGATTTTACACAGGTAAGCACGAGTTTATGTGTTAGGGACTTCCTTTCAATATTAATTTTGTTCTAAGATCTAGATGGAGGTGTAAGCTCCGGTTTCCACCACTGGAAGAGAGTGTAGAAATATGTAAATTGACAAAATAATATTAGCTAATGATACTGAAGGAGACCCGCACACTGGAGAGGGAGAATGCAGGCGCGGAGAAATTGCTGACAGCCAGACAGAAGAGCGATATTGAAATCATCACAAGAGTGTACCGCCAGCAGAAGGCCCACTTCGAGAACAACAATCCTCGCGAGAGTGTCAAGGACAGGATAGTGAGCATCAGCAAGCCGTATGTGAGGCCGATCGTGAGAGGCAAGGAAGTGAAGAGCGTAGAGTTCGGTGCGAAGTGCAACAACATCCAGGTTGACGGACTCTCATTCATCGAGAAGCTGTCATTCAATGCCTTCAACGAGGGAACCAGGCTTACGCACTGCCTGAAGATGCACCGAAAGCTCTTCGGTGTGGAGGCGAAGAAGGTCGGAGGAGATGCAGGCTATGCCGGCAGCGCCAACAGGGGGTACTGCAAGGATAGAGGAATACAGACGTCATTCGTCAAGCGTGGCCGTCCGTCCTTGGAAAAGAAAGAGAACGACATCATCCGCAACGAGCTGGCGAGGGTGAGGGCAACGAGGATGGAAGGCTCGTTCGGAACGCAGAAGGAACACTATGGCCTGAAACGCATCAAGGCAAGGACGAAGTTGACCGAAATCCTGTACATCTTCTTTGGCATCCACACGGCGAATGCAGTACAGCTCGTCCGGCGGGAAGTCAACGAAATTGCTCAGGCGGCCTGATGTTCGAGGTGAGTGAGAAACGGCCCTTTCACTGGAGTATTGGCTCCAGTTGGGTCCAAAAATGAAAAAAGGGGCTCCGAAACGGAGCCGAAAATATAAAAAGATGACATTTCTCCGATTGCTTTATACTGGTACGTGAATGACTTTGAGGTATTGATTTGAATTTCCTTATGATGATATGAAGATTTAGGTAAAAAGGAAATGGGATTGACAGCACTGGGAAAAAAAGTAGATAGAGTATTTATATTGATGATAGCTCTCTTTTACTTTGGAGGCATTCTGATCCGTCAGTTAGTCAGCGAGGATAAAAGCGATATTTTAGAAGGCCCCTGGGCTTGTGCAGAGCTGTTCAGACTTCATCATGCCTTAGAACAGACAATAATTTCCTTTTCTTGTAGAGCGAAATAACGGTATGATTGGATATATCTGTAAACCCAGATTGAATCTTCTAACCGGTAAGCAGACTATTGAAAGTAAAGTGGATTATATACTTGGAGAATATCTATCACATCCAGACCGAACAGAGTTACACGAAGCGTTTTCCTTTTAAGGATAAGCGATACAGATATGTGCGGTGTGACCAGTTGCTACATGACAGTGAAACAAATGAAGTCTATTTGTCACCCTGGCTGAAGGATAAGAAGGATGGACATCCGAATTTTACCAGCGTCTGACTAATCTTCTGAAGAATTGCGACATAGAACCCAAAGAGTTGAAATGTACTAGAGATTATTGGGCACGCGACTACATGCCTATTCAGTTGAATGAGAATGAGTTCTTGAAGTACCAATATTATCCGGACTATCTGATGAAGAGCAACAATCCAGAGGATGCTGAAACAAGAACCGAATGTACTAATGTACTACGTGGAATGGGGATAAACTGTCGTTCAACAAAGCTAATAATTGACGGCGGAAATATGGTCCCATGTGGCCCTTATATTGTGATGACGGATAAGGTGTTTACAGAGAATGGTAAAGAAAAAGAGGATACAGTGTTCAAAGCTGAGTTGAGTCAGAACTTGGACATCCCGTGATTATAATTCCATGGAAAATGCACGGTGACTTTAATGCTCGTGATACAGACAAGTACGGTCATTCGGATGGGTTTGTCAAATGGTGTGGTGGAAATCATTCTGTTATAGGATGAATAGGTTTGGATAATACATTCCTATATCTTTGCTAATGGCACTAAAGCCAATAGGAAGAATATGAATATAGCACAGTTAAAATTAAGCCAGAAGAAGTTACTGGACAACCTCGTTTCCCGTGGTTATGACACTCAGTACATCAAAGGAGTAAAATTTGTTTTAAGACTTCTTTTTGAACATGAAGGATGTTTTCATTCGTATGAACAGTTTGCAGAAAAGTTTATCCGTACAAGGGGATATACAAAAGCGACATTGGATCTTAGGATGATGCATTTACGTACTATCCAAGCATATGATGAATTTGGGCACTACCCGGACAAGAAGTCCTTTGTTCCGTTATGCTATCCTTCCAGGTATAATATGCTTAACCCCAGTTTTCGGAAAGTTATAGACATTTATCGGAAGCGTGCCGCAGAACATAAAAAGAAGTCCACAGTAAAAATGGAAACCGATGCCGTTACAATGTTCCTTTTTTGAGATGCAAAAGTTCCACGTCTCTTCATTGGATGAAATCAAAGAAGAACATGTTTTGTCCTTTTTCCTTAAAGAAGAACAGCAAAAGCGTTCAAGGACATATTGCGGTCACATAGCGTCAGCCCTTAAAGAGTTGGGGGATTTATACGACATGAAAAAAGTATTAGGTTATTTCCCTGATTTGAAATATGAAAGGAAAAACTTCAACTATCTTAAGGATGATGAAATCAATGTGATAAAAAATGCTTTGTCAGACTCTAACAATATTTTGACTTTCAGGGAAAAAGCTATAGTTTCATTGGCTTTATATACTGGCATAAGAGGATGTGACATTGCCAACTTGAAATTGACAGACATAGATTGGAAGAAGGAACGAGTCAGCTTCGTCCAGGAAAAGACTGGTAATCCGATAGTGTTGCCCCTTCTTCCCCATGTTGGAAACTCATTGTTTGATTACATACGGAATGAACGGGACAATGAGGCCGGATCCGTGTATCTGTTTCCCAACAAGAAGAATACGACAGAAAGGTTGGAGAACAAAAGTATCGGCACCATTGTCAATACAGTCTTTGAGAAACTAAACCTTAGAAAAGGTGAATCCGGGCGTGGAGTCAGCGTATTTCGGCACAACCTCGCCTCTAAATTACTTGGTAAAGGTACCGAGATTAGGGTCATCAGCCATATTTTAGGACATATCTGTTCTTCATCTATAGTCCCATATATAGATGCTGACATCCCTCATCTGAGAGAATGCGGAATCAATATTGAATGTTATCCAATAAGAAAGGAGTTGTTCGAATGAAAACAGATTCACATCTACCCCAATTTGCAGATTTGATGTCTGAATATGTCAATTTCATCTCCGGTATCGGAAAATGTGACTATATAACCCGCATATACCTGAACTCTTTCGCCAAGTACTGTATGAATCATGGCGGAGTGCTGTCGGATGATATTATCTCCGGATGGGCATCAAGGACAGATAAGGAAAGCTATTATACAAACCGTAACAGATGCATTATTTTGAGGCGCTTCATCCGTTATATCCGGTCGAAATATGGGGCACCGTTCAAATTGCCATCATATCCTCCGGATATAAAATACACACCTAAGCCAAAGCGTATTCCTGTTTCAGAACAGCCATACTCTTATTCCGCAATATCCCATATAGTCAAGAAATATGAACTTTACAAAAGAGCTTCTGGGAAATTCAGTAGGCGGACAATGGACAAGATTCGCCGTTTCAATGACTTCTGCGCTCAAAATTATCCGTCAGCCGAAGTTCTTACAGAAGAAATTGTCCTTGATTATTGCAAGAAGAAAAAAACGGAATCCGCAAAGTCATGCAATAACAGAATTGTAGGTGTCAGAGGATTTCTGAAATATGCGAATAGCCGTGGTTTTGTAAATATTCCTCTTCCATCCACCATTCCAAGAGTCAATGTCACATCATTCGAACCACATCCGTTTACTCCAGAAGAGCTTGCAAGATTCTTTAATGAAGCGGACAATCTCGAACCTCCAATAAATTGCCGTGACATGAGGGCTGCGCTTATGAAAGTGGAAGTTCCGGTCTTTTTCCGACTTTTGTACAGTACAGGGATGCGTACAACAGAAGCCCGTCTGCTCAGAGTAGAAGACGTAGACTTGCAATCCGGTGTTATAAATATAAGATACACAAAGAGCATAGATGAACATCGGGTTGCCTTGCACGAATCCATGTGGTCGCTATTGCAGATGTATAATGTCAAAATGGAAAATCTCATGCCCGGAAGAAAGACATTCTTTCCTAACGAGTATGACAAACCATATTCCGGAGAATGGGTAACGGCAAGTTTTAAGAAAGTATGGAAGAAAGTCAGTACGGCACACGCAAGAGCATATGATTTTCGCAGTCACTATGCGGTCGTGAACATAAACGGTTGGGATCACTGCGGCATTGAATGGATGGACAAACTCTTATATCTCAGCCGTTCCATGGGACACCGTTACATTCAAAACACATTATATTATTACAGGCTTGTACCGCTGTTTGCACACCAGTTGGAAAATCTGACAGGATGTGGGTATGAAGAACTTTTGCCTGATTTAAACGACTATTTTGAATATGAAGACTAAAGCAGAACATTCAATTATCGCCGATGCCATCCATGAGTGGCATACGGTCTATCTTCCGTGTATAAGGAATCTGAGCCATAACGCTTTAAAATCATACGGAGAGGGAATGGGAATCTATATAGACTTCCTTGAATCCTCAAAAGGAGTCACATCAAATACCCTTTGTGGGGAATGCTTCCGTAAGGACTGGATTGAAGAATGGATTGCGTGGCTGAAAGAAGTAAGAAAATGCAGCCCGCAAACATGCAATCATCGCCTCTCCATATTGAAAAATTTCCTCCGTTTCCTTGCGCACAAGAAAATCCAATTCATAAAATATGATTGTGATGCCGCTGAAATAAAAAGAATGCAGCAACCTAAAAAACAAGTGGAAGTAATCACAAAAGATACAATCAAACGGATTTTTGCAAGCATCAATACACGTACATTGATAGGTAAGAGGGATTTTGCCTTGTTCAATCTTCTATATAGTACTGGAACAAGAATAGATGAAATATTATCATTGAGGCTGTCGGCACTGCACCTGGATGAAACGAAAGGTTACATTCTTGTTTTGGGTAAAGGGAATAAACAACGTACCATTTATTTGTTGAACAGCATGGTAAGAATACTGAGACATTATGTGAAGTTGTTCCATCCGGCAAATCCGTTACCTTCTGATTTTGTATTTTTCCCCATATATGGCCATGCAAACAAAAAAATCACTTCAGAAGCGATTAGCAAGCGGTTGAAAATGTATGTTAGGATTGCGTCTCAGGGGCTACTTGAAATTCCTGTAGATTTTCATTGCCATAGTTTTCGGCATGCACGGGCTACCCATTGGTTGGAAGACGGTGTAAACTTGGCGCAGATACAAAAACTATTGGGGCATGAGAGCATTGAAACGACAATGAAATACGTAGGAGTTTCATCAGAACAAATGATACAAGCTTTATGCTCTATGGAAGACAATCTGACTTTAGGCGTTGAAAAGAAATATAAGAAAATCAGAAATAAAGATTCATTAGCAACAGTTCTTGGATTGAGATAATACTTAGTAATAAATGAGTGACTGTTCTTGAATAATGGAACAATCACTCTTTATTATCTGCTACCAAAATATAACAATTTACTGATATTCAATATACTTTGCCATTCTACCATATTATCTATTACTATATATTGGAGATACGAACAGAATGACCTGATTGCAGCAAGTCTATAATTACATGTTGCTGAAGTATTCTTTTTAGTATTGTGAAGCCATTGTAGATAATTGATGACATTATCCCGTGTAAGATGTTTCAATAGAAGTCGTTCAACGGGTATTCCATTGATATCTTTCATATAATTGATGAATTGTACGAAAGAATCACGATAAGAAGCAATTGTGTTTTTGCTCACATTTCGTTGATGTGGCAAATATTCAGATAAAAATCTCGTTAGATATTTTGCAAAATCAGTCCTGGTAGTCATAATCTGTTGTTATTTTTGGATAAACAAAAGCATTTATAGGAGAACACTGTTTTTCAAACTCCGGATACATCATACAGGTAAGTCGTACATATTTTTCAGTAGATGAAAGAGAACGGTGCCCAAGACATGCGGAAAGTATTGGTAGCCCTGTGTATAAATCCATACCGTTATGTCCCATTTGTACAAGCGAATGTACGGCAAAAGTATGTCTCAAGTCATGGATACGTGGCCCTTGTCGATTTCCTATATATGGTATATTGCATATTTTTAGCAGTTTATGAAAAAAGACATAAAGAGTACATACCCTGAAGCTTGTCCCGTCTAATTTAGTAAAAAACAGATGATTGGGATGAGAAATTTTTTCTATAGGCATTCTATTCCGATATTCTATATACTGTTTTAACACAATTACCATAGATTCACCAATAGGAACAAGGCGTTCACATCTGTTTTTTGTCTTGCGGAGATGTATGTATCCAGAGTCAAGATTCACATCCTCATTACGCATATATAAAGCCTCGGACACACGCATTCCTGTGCTATAAAGTAATCGAAGAATGACTGGCATGGAAATGATAGCTGTTTTCATACAATTGTTAAACAAACGGCTGCTATCGGCAGCTGTAAACAATTGAGATATTTGGTCATGTGTGTATATATAAGGTGTAAACTCCGATTTTGGTTGCTTTGGTATAATCGGTATATAACATACGCATCCATTGCGGCACATCAATGAGGTCAGTTGGCGCAATACAAGATATTTGCCATAAATAGTGATCTCTTTTATCTGATATCCGTGATTTATGCCATCTCTTAACAAACTCTTCTGTTATATGTGGTTCCTGCAATCCTATGGAATTAGCAAAATCATCAAATTCTTTAAGTATCCATCTTACACGAGAATCAACAATACCCATTGATTTCCGGATTTCCAACATTCGTTTAATGTATGGAGATAAAACACTACTGTAATTGAACTGTTCAGCCATAAAATGCTCCTCCTTTCTGCGTATAAAAACTATCTGGAATAGGAGGTACAGGTAATACACATTTCCTTAAAGCTACAAGGTTTATTTTTAGATAAGTCATAGTTGTTTCAGTGTTGCGATGTCCAAGAACTTCTGATATAATAGGCATGGTAGCCCCATTTTCAAGCATATTACTTGCTAAGGAATGCCGTAAAGAATGAGGACCATGGCGTTTTTTATCAATATTTACACCAGACAGGCGGATTATTTTATTGATATTACCACAAACCATAGACTGAGTGGCAGCAATATACGGGGCACGACTTGATAGAAATATGTTTTGGGAAGTAGATGCTGGACGTCCATATCTAAGATAGTCTATTATGGCATTACCGACATCTGCCAATAATGGAAGTTCAATGGTTTTACCTGTTTTTTGTATCCTCAATTTAATGAGATCATTATCCCAATCTATATCTGAGAACTTCAAACTCATAATGTCTGAAGCACGCAAGCCCAATCTTGATGCTAATAAAATCATTGCATAATTGCGCTTGCCCAAAGCACTACTTCGCGATACAGAATTTTCTATAACCTTAATCTCTTCCGTTGTATAATATGATGGTATGCGTTCTTTCTTTCGTAATTTATATGTAGCGAAGAATTCCTCAAATCGTCCATCTATAATGTTCTCTTGTCTCCAAAAAAGAAAGAGGCATCGAATAATAGACAAAGTCTTTTCCCTGTTTAGCTGTTGGGAAGAAAGAAACCGTATAACATGTTCCTCTGTTATCTGCTTTATATTTTGTACTCCAATCATATCTAAGTAATACAAAAAATTACCCAAACATGAACAATAGTGCTTTAACGTATTTTTGCCACGGCGTAAAGAAATCAAATGTAGAACCAACTTCTCCATCTGTTTTCCAATAGCACCATCAAGAGGGTAGAAAGCTGCTCTAACACATTGCTTTCTAATATATCCGACAGTCATAATGTCATTAAGAGCATGTATACTACGTATCCTTTCACATTCATGATTACTCATGTCTTGATGTTGAGTGGACTCTATAAACTTCGCACCTACATCAGGTGTATACATATCAATCTCTTTGTCCGACATGTACTGTAAAATGCCTTTTGTCCACAAACACTTGTAATAGTCAATAGTGCCCTTCGCATAACCACTTTCATAAAAATAATTGAGACATTGCTCAATAAGCTTTTTAATTTCTACTTTTTCCATAAAATCATTCTTTAATAATTAGGATATATACAGAATGCAATATAATGAGAAGTTTTTATACGAAGGGACTAAATAAATTCTTTAATATTCAATAAGTTTGCTCACTTTATAAGTCTTGCACTTTACATAACATATTACTTGTCATAATCATGTTCCTTGATGCAGGCAATGGCTTTCTCGAACAGCGAAGCCGGAATCTGCAAGGTGGCGGGAGGCGACGAACCGCCTCCCCGTGGTTGTACCACCATGCTGCTGCAACCCAGAATCAGGCATGTAGCCGTTACAATCATTCGCATATGGAACCTTTTTCTGATTTCAACACAGGCGGTCTTATAACAAGCGAATCCCTTAGCCACGGTCTTTCGGGACTGACTACAGTCCCTTCCGTGTTCTCTTCAGTCTCATCCGTCCTCTCGTTGTTGAAACTGAAACTCAGCTGGAAAAGCTGTGCCGGTTCGCTGTTGTCCTCGAAATAGATGTCTATCGCCTGCTGGTCTTCGCATTCCGAAGTATAATACAGGCGGAATACCTCCCTGTCAAGCGGATAGCGGTCATTGGGCAGCAGCACCATCCCGTCGTCCATACGGAGCGTACCCTTGCCGTCCGGCTGGAAGTAACGGATGGTATAGCGGGCATCGGAAAACCGGCCTTCGCGTTTGAGTTTACAGCGGACTTCCACCGTCTCACCTTTTACTATGCGGGTAGGGACAGGCATCGTTTCCACCGTAAACGGATATTCCTGCTGCACGTCCAGTTTATTGTCACAGGACACAAGGGCAACCGCCGCCAGTACCACGAGCGTTGCCGAAAGAAATGCGGTCAACGCGTTCTTTATATTTCTCTTTTTCATGTTCATTTTCGTTTTAATGATTGTTGTCTGATTTGTTTATTCCGGATTCCCGTCCCTGTTTTGCAGGTACTCGTTCAAATCCTTGTACCCCTTGTACAAGGCGGAGCAGTCCTCTATTTTATTGCCGTAGCGGTTACGGAGAGCTTCCAGCGTTCTCCGTCCCGCCTCGTCCCGGTCCAGATAGCACCGGATATGCCCGTACCTGTCAAGAAAGCCGTACGAGCGTTCCAACAGAGCCACCGAGTTCAGCACGAGGTAGTCGTCACCGCACCCGAGACCGAGAACCATCCACGACAGGTAGTCGATGAACCCCTCGAAAAGGTTACAGGTGTCCGAACCGTTGTTTATGAGCGAGATGTCCTTTGGAGACAGGCTTCCCTTGAACAGGCGACTGCGCAGCTCATACCCGCCGCTGAGATTTCGGAAACCGATGGCGAAATACCGCTTGCCATGCAAGGTGTACCTTGCCTCCTCGCAGTTCGGCAATGCCACATCGCTGCAAATGCCCCGTTCTTCCAGATAGCGGAGCAAAACCTTGTTGTACAGCGGCCCGAAACGGATATCCTTCAAACATTCCTTTTTATCGGGCTCATCCTTGCCGTTCTCTTTGGAACGGAAAACCGTCTTTCTTTCGGGGGCCAGACCGCCATAAATCCTTGTGATGAAATCCGCCTGTTCCTTGAAATCACGGCTGTTTGTCAGTTCCCCTGCAAGGGTGAAAATATCACCGCCCCGTCCGGTCCCGAAGTCGTGCCAGACATTCTTGCGGATGTTCACCTGAAACGAGGCAGTCCGTTCCTCGCGGTACGGGGCGAGATACCGGCATTCATCCCCGCGCTGTCTTTTCGGCTCGTGTCCCAATCGCGCCAGAAAGTCCGTAATCGGGATTCCTCTTATTTCCTCCATGTTCATGGGCATTGGCAGTTAATTGATGATTATCTTGACGCCCAGCCCGAATTGTGTCGTGAAGACGCCTAATGAACTGCCCCACAGGGCACGCTCACGCACATTGGCAAGCAGGACTATCCTGTCGGTAATGTAGGTTTCCAGCTCCAGCGTGAGCGCACCCCCGTAGAGGAAGGCATCACCGGCAAGAAGCCTTGAACCGTCGTGCATCATCCTGTCACCCCAGTTCACCGTCTCATATCCTACAAGGGCTGAACCGCCGATGGAAAGGAAAAGTGCCTTGGAAGGGTCGGACAGGAATTTCAGGTAATAGCCTCCCTCGGCGGTGAACTGGGCACGGGGTACGGATATGGTACGATACTCGTAATTCTTCAGCAGGTATTCCGCACCTGCCACCCAGCGGTTGGCTTTCTTCGTGTATCCCGATACCGCGAATCCGGTATAATAATTCAAAGGCCCTTTAGAACCGCCCGCAAAACCGCCACGAAGTTCCACGCCCATCATTCCGGGAAGATACCGTTGGGCGTATGCCTGCCCTGAAAACAGGGCAAGCGACACGACTGCAACACACAGATAAATTACCTTACGCATGGCTACTTCACTTTAAGTTCGTTGATCACTTTGGCTCTCACGATGTCCTCGCTCTCCACGGTGAACGACTGGTGACGCCCGCCGCTTTTCTCGTTCAGTTCCACGACCAATACCTTGTCGGCAGGGATGGTGAACTTGTCAAAGGTAAAGACGGTACGTTCCTCCTTGTTTCCTGCAACCATAGTGGCATAGTTGTAAGCCCTGAGAGGGAAAACGACCTGCTCCTGGATGGCTGTACGCTTCAGTACCTTCTTGTCCACAATCTTGAAAGTCACGAAGTCCACCTCGAAAGGCACATTCGACGAGTTCCTGATCTGCGTGTGGAAATAGAGCAACCCGTTATGGGTATAAAGCCCGCGCAAGAGGTATTGGATGCCGAAAGCCTTGCTGCCGACATGCTTGATATGGCGTCTGTTCTCCTTGTGGATGCTCTTGTTAATCAACTGCACGAGTTTGGGCGATTCGCATCCCAACTCCTGCAAATAGATGTCAAGGGCGTTGTTCGGGCGGTTCACTTTGCTGCCGTCATGAATAAAGTCTTTCATCTCCACATTGAGCAATAGCGGCTCATCTGAATATTTGACATTGAAGGTGTAAAAGCTGCCGCTTTCGGTGATGACCGACATGTTCGTCTCGTCACGGAAATTCTTTACCGTAGCCTTTACGCGGATGACATTCTCCGCACCGTCCGCCTTGCCTGCTATAAGGTTGGCTGAGCCAAGGTCCACATAACGCACGGCGGAAGGGAAGATGATGTGGGTCGTCTTGTCGTAGGTCACTTCCAGACCGTAGGGAGGCACCATCCTGTCAAAGGTCAGTTTCCTGGTAAACCGTGATAGAGGTCGCCGTCCTCCTGCTGTGGATATACATCCGCCGTCAGCGTGACATCGTTGGAAACTGTTGACGTTGAATCACCGGCATTCTGTGCAAAAGCACTCACTGCGCCCGTCATGAGGGCAAACATTACAAAAATCTTTTTCATACTTTGTGAATTTTAATGGGTTATTGATTGTCATTCTGATAAAGCATCAGGGTATGACCGGACTTGAGGTGTACCTTCTCCTCGCGTAATTTCCGGGTAATGTACTGTGACACCCCCTGAATGGCACCGCGCCCGAGTTCGGAAAGCAGCTGGTCCTTGGCCGACTGGTTGGTGATGGAAATGCTCGTGCCGAGGTTCTGCCCCATGTTGGCGGCAACCTCCTTGACCGCGTTCGCTTCCATCGACCCGGGAATGAAAATTCCACCCTGTCCGTCGTTGTCATACACGGTAAGTTCCACCGGGATGATGATACCGTCATGTTCCACCTGCACAATCCCGATATTGAGCCGTTCACCCTGTATGCGGCTCTCCCCGGTAAGCAGGGAGTTCTTTCGGAAGGACATGTTTCCCGACACGCATCGGTTCCAGCAGGCGCATCCTCACTCCCTGTCCGCTGATGACGGTCTGGTCGCCGTGGATACAGGCACGGACGGTATTCCTCATGCTCCCGGCTTCCGTTTTCCCCGATTGCCGTATGGAACCGCCCCGGTTGTGAAAGCCTTGCGAACAGCACGGTATCGCTGACGGGCTGCGGCAGGACGATACCACCGGAGTGGAAACCAGCCCCACGGGAACGGCTTTCGCCTTCCCGTTCCGCGTGACCGCCTCGTTCCCCCGCCTGCTTTCCGGTATTTGCACCGCCACCTCCCGGC
>VOFB01001230.1_pt1 | contig 22920 bp, 49 predicted proteins | sample 5384141 | NCBI WGS metagenome assembly VOFB01 (sample SAMN12384721, study PRJNA508395) | human gut metagenome | isolation source: healthy gut A | host: Homo sapiens | reverse complement strand
GAATTTAAACAAAATTCAAGCGTTATCGTCAGGAGTGTATATGATATTTTTAACAAGAAATTTCTTTTGTTTATGCCACATTTCATTCTTTATATTCTGTTTTTAAAATATATAATATATAATATGAAATTTCATTTTGAGAGAAAGACTATATTTTAAATGATATTGCGTATATGTTTTTCATATATTATATTGTTTTATGTTTTTGTGATTCCCCACGGAAATCGGAAGAAACTAGACAAAAATATTGTTAAGTAATATCCTTGACAAAAATGTTAGCAAGTGCTAACTTAATAATGAGGTAGTAAAAAAGCGGAATCGTTACAATTTAGTTGTAACTCGTCTTATATTGTCGAAAAGAGGAATAAATATGATACCATTGACATTTGCAGATGTGGGAAAAGAACACATTATCCGCAAAGTAGGCGGAAATTCCGAAGTACGGCTCATCTTGAAAATCTTGGATTTGTTCCGGGTGCAGCAGTTACTGTTATTACAACCAATGGCGGAAATTTAATTGTAAATGTAAAAGAGTCCAGGGTTGCAATCAGTAAAGAAATGGCTGCCAAAATTATGATTTAATCTGTCCGGCGGCAGAAAGGGAGGACAAAATTGAAAACATTAAGAGAAGTGAAGGTAGGAGAAACCGCTACTGTTGTTAAACTTCATGGAGAAGGTGCAACAAAGCGTAGAATTATGGATATGGGGTTGACCAAAGGAACAGAGGTTTATATCCGCAAAGTAGCTCCTCTTGGAGATCCTGTTGAAATTACAGTCAGAGGATATGAGCTATCCATTCGTAAAGCAGATGCGGAGTTGATTGAGATAGAATAAGAAGAGTTGAACTTAGCTTGAAAGGAAGGAAAAAAAGCAATGCAAATTAAAATTGCTCTGGCGGGTAACCCAAACAGTGGTAAAACTACGCTGTTTAATGCGTTAACCGGCGCAAACCAATTTGTTGGTAACTGGCCAGGGTTACAGTAGAAAAGAAGGAAGGAAAATTAAAAAAACATAACGATGTTGTTATTATGGACCTTCCCGGAATTTACTCTCTTTCGCCATATACGTTGGAAGAAGTTGTTGCAAGAAATTATTTGATTCAAGAACGTCCCGATGTGATTCTGAATATCATTGACGGTACCAATTTAGAGCGTAACTTGTATTTAACCACACAGCTGACAGAATTGGGAATACCTGTGGTCATTGCCATTAACATGATGGATGTTGTGAAAAAAAATGGCGATAAAATTAATGTGGAAGAGCTCTCAAAACAACTTGGATGTAAAGTGGTGGAGATATCCGCATTAAAAGGTACGGGCATTACAGAGGCAGCACAAGCGGCAGTTCAGGGCTGCACAAGATACAAAAACAGTACCTCAACATTGCTTCAGCGGTGTTGTAGAACATGCGCTGGCACATATTGAAGAAGCAGCCGTACATAATATGCCTTTGGAACAGCAGCGTTGGTACGCTATCAAGATTTTTGAGCGTGACGAAAAAGTATTAGAGCAATTAAAACTTGATAAGACCGTTTTGGAGCATATTGAGAAAAGATATAAAAGCGGCCGAAGAAGAATTGGATGATGATGCAGAGAGTATCATTACAAATGAACGGTATGTTTATATTGCCTCTATCATTAAAAGCTGTTATAAAAAACACAGCAAAGGCCTTACTGTTTCCGATAAAATTGATAAAGTTGTGACCAACCGTTGGTTGGCTTTGCCTATATTTGTTTTGGTTATGTTTGTTGTTTATTTTGTGTCGGTTACTACGGTAGGTACTTGGGCTACCGACTGGGCCAATGATGGTGTGTTCGGAGATGGCTGGCATTTGCTGGGGAATTGGCGATAGTTCTTATGCAGCAGATGCAGACCAATTCGGAGAAGCATCGCAGGTAGTAAATGGTTTTATCGATTATGCAGGAGAGCAGGGCATAGATACGGAGGCGGTAACAGCTGCATTGGATACCGAATCGGAAGATTTTGATCCTGCTGTTGCCAAAACAGAGTTGGCGGAATTTTTGCTTCTCAATTCTCAACGGATGAAGCCTCTTATACGGTGACAGATGAGGAAACGTTAGCTACAGAAGATGTGACTTCATCGGGAGAAGAGTTGACTGCTGCCTTAGGCGTATATGAACAATATAATTATACAGAGCCGGACCCTGCTGATTACGGCGTTTGGGTACCCTGGAATTCCTGTATTGGTGGAAAATGGGCTGAATGCTATCAACTGTGGACTGGCTGCAAGGATTGATTCTTGACGGTATTATTGCCGGTTTGGGCGCAGTGTTAGGCTTTGTGCCGCAAATCTTTGTATTATTTATTTTCCTTGCCATTTTGGAATCTTGCGGTTATATGGCTCGTATTGCCTTTGTTATGGACCGTATCTTCCGCAAATTTGGGTTGTCAGGTAAATCTTTTATTCCGATTTTAATTGGTACAGGTTGTGGCGTGCCGGGTATTATGGCTTCCCGTACCATTGAAAATGAACGCGACCGGCGTATGACCATTATGACAACAACCTTTATTCCATGCGGTGCCAAACTGCCGTTTATTGCTATGATTGCAGGCGCTATTTTTTGGCGGTGCATGGTGGGTTGCGCCCAGTGCTTACTTTTTATTGGAATTGCGGCAATTATCATTTCAGGTATTATGTTAAAGAAAACAAAAACCGTTTGCAGGAGATCCTGCACCGTTTGTTATGGAATTGCCTGCTTACCACTTGCCAACTGTAGGAAATGTATTGCGCAGTATGTGGGAACGCGGCTGGTCCTTTATCAAAAAAAGCAGGCACAATCATTTTGCTTTCCACAATCCTCATTTGGTTTGTTACATATTTTGGATTTATAGACGGCACCTTTACCATGCTTTCCGAAGACCAAATAGACAACAGTATCCTTGCAATCATCGGAAACGGCATTTCATGGTTGTTTGCTCCTCTTGGTTGGGGCAATTGGCAGCAGCGGTTGCTTCCATTACCGGTCTGGTTGCAAAAGAAAATATTGTTGGTACATTGGGTATTTTGTATGGTGGTTCAGGCTCTGTCTATGCAAATATCGCAGCTTCCTTTACTGCTATCAGCGGATTTAGCTTTATGGTATTCAACCTTTATGTGCCCCTTGTTTTGCAGCAATGGGTGCAATCAAAAGAGAAATGCATAATGCGAAATGGACTGCGTTTGCAATTGCTTATCAATGTGTGTTTGCCTATGCAATTGCTTTGGTAATTTTCCAACTTGGCAGCTTATTTACAGGTAACGGAAATATCATCGGTTCTATTGTTGCATTTTTGATTGTAGCGTTCATACTGTTTATGCTGTTCCGTCCATATAAAAAAAGTAATATATTGAAAAAGAAAGTGAAAGTATAAACTTTCTAAGGAGGAATTACGATGCTGGACTTTTTGTAAACAATTGGGGAACCCTTTTGGCCGGAGTTATTGTTTTAGCGGTCGTAATTCTGGTTATTGTAAAATTAATCAGAGATAAAAAGAAGGGCAAAAAAGCCTGTGGATGCGATTGCGGACATTGTGCTGCTTCGGCAGGATGCCACCATGACGCGGCACAACATCAGGAGCCCAATCGAAAATAAAATGGCGTTCATACTAGAAATTTCACACCATTGATTGTTTAGGAAAAATAGTTAATATAATTCACTAATTACTGGATAAAAGCTGATACGGGAGTAAAATACTTTGTATCAGCTTTTTTTATTTTAGTGGATTATACGCAGTACAGTTTAATTTATTACGAAGGAATGATATAATCGATACGAAAAGGATACAAAATGTATGGTACCTTTCAGTATTGTGTGAAAAAATCGAGGAGGGCCTTATGTCAAGAATAGACGGTGACAGGAAAAATATATGTGGAGAAAATATAAAAGATATAGAGAAAAGAAAGGCTTGTCTTTAGAGCAATGCTGTGTAGAATTAGAACAAGAAGGCTTATTATTGAGCGCAAAAGAACTGGAACAAATTGAACAAGGACAAAAGATTGTATTAGATCAAGAAATTATTTGTTTTTGTAAAGCACTATCCATCACAATAGAGCAGTTATTTGAAGACATATCCCTATAATAAAAAGATGAGACAAATAGAACATAAAAAGGACGAATCGTTTATGGTACGATTCGTCCTTTTATCAAATCAATGGAATCCTTGACCGCCAAATACCGAAAAGAGACGCTTAACTTGTCCCTTTAATCCTCGATGTTCAGGTTGTTCTAATTTAGGGTCACAGGAAAGCACATGTCTGGCTGCAGATTGTGCTTCTTTTAATACTTCCATGTCTTCTGCCATATTAGCAATTTTCAAATCCGGCAAACCATGCTGCTTTTTCTCCGAAAAAGTCTCCCGGACCTCGTAAACGCAAATCTTCGTCTGCAATACGGAATCCATCTGATGTACTGCACAGAATTTTTAAACGTGCAACCGCTTCCTCGTTTTGCGCATCTGAAACCAAAATGCAGGTGGATTTCATGGTTCCTCGCCCTACACGTCCTCGCAGCTGGTGTAACTGGGATAATCCGTATCTTTCTGCATTTTCAATTAGTATAATCACTGCATTTGGAACGTCAACACCAACTTCCACAACAGTGGTTGAGACAAGGACATCAATTTCTCCCTTTGCAAATGCAGTCATGACAGTATCCTTTTCTTTTGGTTTCATTTTACCATGCAGAATACCAATCACTTTGTCCGGAAATGTTTCCGTTTGCAAAGCGTTTGCATACTGTACCACACTGGCCATATCGTTGGTACTTTCTTCCACCAAAGGACAGATAATATACGCCTGTTGTCCTGCGTCCAAATGGGTGCGAATATATTGTAATGCCCGCGCACGTTTTCGGCTGCTAATTGCATACGTTTCTATGGTTTGACGTCCGGGAGGGAGTTCGTCCAGAACAGATATGTCTAAATCTCCATAGATAATCAGTGCCAATGTTCTTGGAATGGGGGTAGCAGACATAACCAGCATATGAGGATGATTGCCCTTTTCAGCTAACAAACTCCTTTGAGCAACGCCAAAACGATGTTGCTCATCTGTAATGACAAGACCAAGATTTTGGAATGCTACGGTCTCGCTGATAAGCGCATGGGTGCCGATTACCATTTGTATGGAACCATCTTGGAGCTGTTCAAGCAGTTTTCTTTTTTTGGCAGGTGTTACAGAGCCGGTTAACAGACCAACAGAGATACCCGTATCCTTTAAAATATTGGAAATAGATGCATGATGCTGTTGCGCTAAAATTTCAGTGGGAGCCATTAATGCTGCCTGCACGCCATTTTTGATGACAGAATAACATAAAGCTGCAGCGACAGCTGTTTTACCAGAGCCTACATCGCCTTGCACCAATCGACTCATAGGTTTTCTATTTTTGGGGTTTGTCATATCTGCCATTGCCTCTGAAATGGCACGTTTTTGTGCGCCGGTGGGAGCGAAGGGAAGCAGTTGGAAGAACTCGTTGCTGTAATCGATAAAAGGCGGCAGGGAAGTTTCCTGTTTTTACGATATTTTAATTCAAGAAGTCCCAGCTGTAATGTAAACAGTTCCTCAAATACCAGTCTTTTTTAGCAATCTCCTTAGATTCCATAGAATCCGGAAAATGGATTTGTTCTAAGGCGTATCTCAGCTCACAAAGATGGTGCTGCATACGAATGCTATAAGGAATCGGATCTTTGACTTGCTCAGGCAATAATGCCAAAGCGTGCTTTACAGCATTACGAATCATTCGAGTAGATAATCCTTCTGTTTGATGATAAATAGGGCACACCGAAGGCGCGGAAGAAACAGGATAAAATTCAGGTACACTCATTTCTTTTCTCAGAAGGGTACCGGATACTTTACCGTAAAAATATATTCTTTTCCTTCTGTCAAAGTATTGACAATATAAGGATTATTAAAAAAAGTGAGCTGTAAATCACGCATGCCGTCTGTTACGGAGGTTTTATATAAAGTCATACCTTTACGAATACGCGTCTCTATGGGTTTATGCAAAACAACGGCTCGTATAGCACAGGGGACTCCAAAAGGTGCTTGTTCAATGGTAAGCGGTTGACTCAATCCTCATATGTGCGGGGATAAAGCGCAATAAAGCGCCAACGCTAAACACGCCAAGCTTATGGAACAGCTTAGCGCGCTTTTCGCCGACGCCTGTTAATGTTTGTATTTCTTGTTCAAATAGTGAAGCCATATTTATTCAATCGAGAGAATGAAGTAATAAATAGGCTGACCACCGTTTACCAAAGTTACTTCAATCTCATTTCCTACTTTGGATTTAATGCGTTGGAAGGCATCCTCTGCTTCCGCTTCAGATACATTGTCACCGTAAATAATGGTAATAAAGGAAGTTCCCTTTTTGGACATGGAGCGTGCCAAACGAGTAGCTGCATGCACAGGATCTTTGTCAATGATTTCAAGTTTACCGTTTTCCAGACCTAGAATGTCGCCTTCCTTCATTTTATGACCGCCAAATTCAGAGTCACGGGCTGCAAATGTAATGAGTCCGGTATCCACTGCATTTGCAGCGTTCATCATAACGTTCGCACTGATTTCAGGTGTACTTTCTCCTTCGTATGCGAGCATAGCGGATAATCCCTGGGGGAATAGTACGGGTAGGCAGTACAATCACTTTTCTGTCTGTAACCAAAGGAATGGTTTGTTCTGCCGCCAAAATAATATTTTTATTGTTAGGCAGGACATAAACTGTTTTGGCAGGGGTAGCCAGTACGGCTTCTACGATATCTTCTGTACTTGATTCATGGTTTGACCTCCGCTGACAACATGAGCGCAGCCAAGGTCGCTGAATAAGGTTTTTAATCCTTCGCCTGCCGCAACAGCTACAAAACCAATTTCTTCTGTCGGCTCTACCGGTTCTAAAGTTTGAGGTTTTGCTGTTTGTGCAGCTTTTGCTTTTACTGCTTCTTCCGCAGCAATGCGATGCTGTTCTTTCATATTTTCTATTTTAATGGTGAGCAATTGTCCGTAAGTGAGTGCTTCTTGTAAAGCGTTACCGGGATTTTCCGTATGCACATGGACTTTAATAATCTCATCGTCATCTACCACTACCACACAGTCTCCAATGCTTTCTAAATAGGCGCGCAATTCGAAGGGTGGTTTTGTACAAGTTTCTTCTCTGCCAATGATAAATTCCGTACAGTACGTGAAAGTAATATCCTGGTCAAACTCTGCCGCAGCATTACGGAAAAAATCGTCTTCATATGGTTGTTCGCTTTTTACGGGCATTTCATCAGCGATTAAAACATTATCTTTGAAAACGGACAGCATACCATCTAAAATTAAGCATAGCCCTTTTCCACCGGCATCCACAACACCTGCTTTTTTCAAAACAGGGAGTAACTCAGGTGTTGTTTCCAACGCTTCCGCAGCGCCTTTACAAATGGCAGACCATACGTATACGGCATCATCTTCAATGGCAGCAGCAGCCTTTCCTTTTTCGCAAGCAACACGGGAGACAGTTAAAATGGTCCCCTCAGTCGGCTTCATAACGGCCTTATAGGCATCTTCCACACCGAGACCCAATGCGTTTGCAAGGTCTATGCCTGAAATGGTTTCTTTTCCTTCAATTCCTTTTTGAAAAGCCACGGAACAAAAAGGGAAAGAATAACACCGGAATTGCCGCGTGCGCCTCTTAATAAAGCGGAAGCTGCAATTTTTGCGATTTCACCTGCATGTGTACTTTCTGTTTTGATTAATTCATTTGCAGCAGCAGACATTGTCATAGACATATTAGTGCCTGTATCGCCGTCCGGAACAGGGAAAATATTTAAATCATTTACCATGTTTTATGCTTAGAAATATTATTTGCACCTGAAATAAATGCATTTTTTCAGGGTTAGTCCGTTTATCATTGTGCACTCCCTTAACGTAAATTGTATAGCCCGCATTTTGATTAAATTTAGGTCTGTGCCTGTATATAAGCCACAGTTTATATTACAAATTGTATAATCATAATTATTATAACATAAAAAGAAATTGCTATGCAATTTCTAACAGATAGAACGTTAAACGTTTGTCACCAGCCAAAATCTTTAGTTTTGCTTTGGTGTAAGGTTGTTATAGCATTAAAGAAATTGCTATGCAATTTCTAACAGGTAGAACGTTAAAACATTTTTATAACAGCCAAAATGTTTAACTTTGCCGCTGTTATGAGGTTGTTATAACACATACTAACTAATTATAACGTTTTTTGACAACAAACAAAAATCTCGAAAATTGAAGATTTTCCTTTTCATTTTTGTTTGTCTCTTTGCTGCCAAGAATGTTATATGTTTTCATCGAATTATTTTTGAAAAATATAGCGTTTCGTATCTATTCTATCTGAGTAATACAAATACGCTCTATGGAAATTGTTTTTCCTGTTTTCATCTATTTTCGAATACAGCACCATCTAAAATGGCAGGGGCCACTGGCTAAGTCAAATCGTACAGGCATTTTGCTTCTGAGTTTTTTGATAATCAATTCGGTTTTACCCCCAGAACAGAATGGCAGGGACCTGTCATTCCAAGGTCGGTGATGAAACCTGTTCCTTGAGGAAGTATATGTTCATCTGCTGCTTGCACATGTGTATGTGTGCCAAAATGGCAGAGACGGTGCCGTCATATGCATAGGCAAACCCACCTTTTCTCCGGTAGCTTCTGCGTGAAAATCAACTAAAATGATTTTGGGAAGCGAATTTTCTTCTAAAATATTGTCCATAACAGAAAAAGGACAATCCAGTGCTTCTAAATATACAACGCCCATTAAATTTACAACCGCTATTTGATAGCGGCCCTTGTCAACAATACAAATTCCTTGCCGGGTGCTCCTTTTGGATAATTGGCAGGGCGCAATAAACAGTCTTCGCTATCGAATAACTCATAGCTTTCTTTGCGGCGAAATGTATGATTTCCCGTTGTAATCACATCAACACCACTTGTAAACAGATATTCCGCAGAAGCAGGAGTAATGCCATTGCCATCTGCCGAATTTTCTCATTAGCGATTACTAGGTCAATGTTTTTTCTTTTTTTAAAGTTGGCAGTTGCGTTCTTAAAAATTTACAGCCAATACTTCCTACAACATCGCCAATTGCAAGTACTTTCATGGCAGACCTCCGCTTGTTTTGAATCGTACATTTTATTATAACATAAAAGAAATTGCTATGCAATTTCTAACAATAGAACGTTAAAACGTTCTTGTCGCCAACCAAAATTTAGTTTTGTTGCTGGTGCAAGGTTGTTATAACATAAAAGAAATTGCTGTGCAATTTCCAGCAGAGAAAGATTGCGAGATTCTCAATAACAGTCAAATGTTAATTTTGGCCAGATTAAAGGATATTATACTATAATATCAAGTAGAAATAATTGTAATTGGTTGATATTTGTAAAAAGTTTATGAAAAAATAAAAGCAGATATGTATTTACTTTATTTTGCGTATTCAACTGCACGGCTCTCACGAACCATATTTACCTTAATTTGACCGGGATATTTCCAAAATCACTTTCAATTTTTTCTGCAAATATCTCTTGCAAAGAAGTAAAATCATTTGGTCATCGTCTACGACTTCGGTTTTACCATAATGCGTTACTTCTCTGCCGGCTTGGATTGCAAGCAGCGTTCTACGCCTTCAAAGGAAGAAGCAACTTCTTCCAACTTTTCAAAGACGTTTGATATAGCTTTCAAGTTTTCACGGCGTGCGCCGGGTCTTGCAGCGGCGAAATGGCATCAGCAGCCTGCACAATGCAAGCAATGATGCTTTTGGGCCTCTTACATCGCCATGATGAGATTGAATTGCATCGATAACGACTTCATGCTCCCTTGTATTTGCAACATCTACACCGATTTCTACGTGAGAACCTTCCATTTCATGGTCAAGAGGCTTTTCCGATATCATGAAGTAAACCGGCACGGCGGGCAAGGGGTAGGGTCAAGCCCCAACTCTGACGCCATAACACCCGGACAAAAATGCAACTTCCAAAGAATGGTTTAACACATTTTGGCCGTAGCTGGTACGATATTTCATACGTCCCAATAATTTTACCAACTCAGGATGAATACCGTTTACACCGGCTTCGATAATAGCGCGTTCACCTTCTTTGCTTAATGGTAGCATCAACTTCTCTGCGGGCTTTTTCAATCATCTCTTCAATACGAGTAGGATGAATACGGCCGTCCGCAATTAATTTTTCCAAAGCGATTCGTGCTACTTCACGGCGAACCGGCTCAAAGCTGGAAATGGTAATGGTTTCAGGTGTGTCGTCAATAATTAAATCAACACCTGTCATTGTCTCAATGGCTCTGATATTACGGCCTTCACGACCAATAATACGTCCCTTCATCTCATCGTTTGGCAATTGTACAACGGAAATAGTTGCTTCTGCAACATGGTCGGCTGCACAACGCTGGATGGCAACCGTAATAATTTCCCGTGCTAAATTTTCTGCCTCATCTTTGGTTTGCTGCTCAATGTCCATAATTTTAGCAGCTTTTTCATGTACAAGCTCGTTTTCTAAATTTTTCAATAAAATTCTTTTTTTGTTCTGCGGTGAAGCCGGAGATACGTTCCAAAATTTCAAATTGATTTGCTTTAATGCCTTCGGCTTCAATAAGAATGCTTCTGCTTGCTGTTTTTCTCAGCAATCGCATCCTCTTTTGCTCTAAACTCTCCATTTTTTATCGAGAGATTCTTCTCTTTGTTGAATGCGTCGTTCCTGACGCTGTACTTCTTGCGTCGTTCTGCAAGTTCTTTTTCGATTCATCACGTAACTGATGAATTTCGTCTTTACCTTCCAGTACAGCTTCTTTTTTTGCTTCTGCTGTTTTACAGCTTCTTCAATAATCTTTTTGCTTCTTCTTCGGCAGAACCGATGGTAGCTTCAGCTGACTTTTTTTATGAGAACTGCCGGCCATAAATGCAATTACGCCAACAACAGCGGCAATTACAAAACAACTACGCAGATAATAATCGCAATACCTACTGCATCCACTTTTCTTCTGAGACACCTCCTTTTTTCTTGTTCATTCCCTTAGTTTCCCTTTTACCTTATGTAAGTGAAAATAACAACATTTTCTAAATGAATTAATTACACTTAATAAATATTGTATTACGTTTCACACCATTGTGTCAAGAATAATTCCCTAATTGTCCAGTAAGATTTTTAAGTTTCAGAGAATTGCAGCCAATAAGGAAAATACTTGACTTTTTATTTTGAAATGCTACGATAATAAAAACAAAGATATATTATATGCATGGAAAGGACATTTTGTTTTCATAAATGTTACGACAGAGAGCAAACGTCATGGGCTGAAAGCGTTTGCGGTAAACAAAACAAAATTACCACCTTGGAGCAGCTGCCGAACGTTTGATACAAACCAAAGGTATGCCGGTTAGGTTCCGTTATCAACCTGCAAGAAGGACAAAGTGTTACTTTGTTGAATTTGGGTGGAACCACGAGAATCGTTACTCGTCCCTTGTTAAAGGGACGAGATTTTTATTTTACAGATAAAGGGTATGTAGCTATGAGCATCAAAGTGAATTTAAAAGGAGACAGCAAAGAATTTGAATCAGGCGTCTCCGTAGCGGAAATTGCAAAATCCATTGGTGCAGGCCTCTATAAAGCAGCTTGTGCCGGAAAAGTAGACGGAGAGGTAGTAGATTTACGTACGCCTCTTACAAAAGATTGTAATTTGGAAATTTTAACTTTTTCAGAAGAAGAAGGAAAAAAAGCATATTGGCACACAGCGGCTCATGTTTTGGCTCAAGCGGTAAAGCGTTTGTTCCCGGATGCAAAATTGGCAATCGGACCTGCGATTGACAATGGATTTTATTATGATATCGATTTGTCACGTCCATTGTCACAAGAGGATTTGCCGAAGATAGAGGCAGAGATGAAAAAAATCATCAAGGAAAATTTGCCGATTGAACGTTTTGAGCTTGCACCAAACGAAGCAAAACGTTGATGCAGGAGCAAGACCAAATTTATAAAGTAGAATTGATTGAAGAGCATGCGGACAAAGGAGAGGCAATCAGTTTTTACAAACAAGGTGAGTTCACAGACCTTTGCGCAGGCCCTCATTTGATGGCAACAGGCAACTTAAAAGCAGTAAAACTTACCAATGCAACCGCAGCGTATTGAGAGGCGATTCCAATAACAAATCCTTACAGCGTGTATATGGTATTGCTTTCCCAAAAACAGCAGAACTGGAAGACTATTTGGAGAGAGTGGAAGAAGCCAAAAAACGTGACCATAATATCATTGGTCGCCAATTGGGTTATTTTTACAACTGTAGATTATATTGGACAGGGCTTACCTATTTTGTTACCAAACGGTGCCCGCGTGATTCAGCAGTTAGCACGTTTTGTGGAAGATGAAGAAGAACGTCGCGGATATTTGTTAACAAAAACTCCATTCCTTGCCAAAAAGTGACCTTTACAAAATTTCCGGTCACTGGGACCATTACCGTGACGGTATGTTTGTATTGGGAGAAGAGGAAGAGGGCAAAGAAGCATTTGCGCTGCGTCCAATGACATGTCCGTTCCAATTCCAAGTGTATTTAAATAAGAAACGCAGTTATCGTGATTTACCTATGCGTTTAAATGAAACCTCCACATTGTTTGAGAAACGAAGCATCGGGTGAAATGCACGGTTTGATTCGTGTGCGTCAATTTACTATTTCCGAAGGTCACATTGCCTGCTTGCCGGAACAATTGAGCAAGAGTTTGCAGGTTGCGTGGAACTTGCAAACTATATGCTGTCAACACTTGGCTTAGATGAAGATATTTCTTACCGTTTTCTAAATGGGATGAAAATGATAAGGAAAAAGTACATTGGCTCTCCGCAGGAGTGGGAAGAGGTACAAGGACGTATGCGTCAAATTTTGGACGATTTGAACATTGACTATAAAGAAGCGTCCGGAGAAGCTGCATTCTACGGTCCGAAATTAGATATTCAAATTAAAATGTACATGGGAAAGAGGACACTTTAATTACTATCCAGATAGATTTTCAGCTTGCAGAGCGTTTTGGCATGACTTATGTAGATGCGGAAGGACAAACAAAATACCCTTTATGTTATTCACAGAACCTCCATTGGCTGCTATGAACGTACTTTAGCTTTGCTTTTAGAAAAGTATGCGGGGGGCATTGCCAACATGGCTGATGCCGGAACAAGTACGCGTATTGCCAATCAGCGACCGTTTGATTGACGATGCGAAAAAGTGGAAGAACAATTGAGCAGAGCGGGTATACGTGTATCCTGCGATACAAGAAGCGAAAAAGTCGGGTATAAAATCCGTGAGGCACAGTTGGAGAAAATTCCATATATGCTTGTGATTGGAGATAAAAGAGGTAGAGGAAGCACCGTTTCTGTACGCAGCCGTAAAGAGGAGATTTAGGCAGCATGCCTGTAGAAGGCTTCCTATCCAAAATTCTTCAAGAGATTGCAACAAAAGCAAAATAATAAAAACCGGATGAATGTTTTCATCCGGTTTTTTGTAATGGAGGTAATGTATGCATCCTGTGGTTAAAGTGCTCTGGATGATAGGAGTAGGAATCATACTGGGAAGTATCTTTGTTTCAACTGTATTTCATATTTATTCTGACTGGTATATTTCGCTTGTATTGATTGCGGCCGCTTTACCTATTATAGCGGCTGTTATAACAGATGCTTATGTTAGGCAGTTGAACAATTTTAAGTTTAAAGTTATTGTTTGTGCGATGATGTTGACATTGTTAATTGTGAGAACAGTGCTAAAGATTTTTATGTAATTTTGATAAAGAATTATGTTAATCAGAACAGATTATGTAAACCAAATAACTATGCTTTTTCAACATGAAAGTATAGTAATGTTAAAATGGCATGTTGAAAACTGAAAAAAAATAAGACATTGTCTATGTTTTGTTGTGGAAAACTATGTGGGAAAAGTTGAAAGTTTTTGTGGAAACCTTTTTCATATCAGTTACCACATAATTATGTAAAGACATGTTCTGTATATTCGACAAACATCTTGTAAAGTTCTTATAAACTAAATTTATTTTTGTTCATAAGACTGTTCTGATTTCTTTTACCTTTTTCACTGTTTTTGAAGTTATGATACAGAACAACAAAAACGCATGTAACGTAATAAAAAGATATTTCAACATATCTTAAAAAAAGAGCATAAAGGCATATTCTTTTAAAAGTAGGATATGCAGCATAAATAGATGGAGCAACATTTCAAAACAGAATGGCATGGTTTGGTGGCGTGTTTTAGGGCAAAATTACAAGCTGGAGGGGCTCAGACAGAGCGATAGGGATAGGTCATGTTTTTGAGTGAGACTTTAATACGCAATTTTCTTTTTGTATATTAGCTTATGCTTTTTTATATAAAACTTGTCTGATAGGGTCAGTAGTTAAATAAGGAAAGAAAAAATACAATGGATATTTCAAGGTTTCTGGCTGATAAAAGAATCAATTCGTGAATGCCAAAAGAAGTATACTTATTTCTATCGGAATCGGTAGCATCGAAATCAAGTAATCACCATTGACAATTACTTCTTTGATGTGTATTGAGCTTTGATGCAGTAGGAGTCAAATCTGGTTTTAAATGTACGTAATTGAATTATGTATTTAGACGTCCGATGATTGTGAAAATATAAGAGCTTAGAAAATAAGAAAAGGCAGATATTCAATCCATAGAATATCTGCCTTATTTTATTCAATTTTCATAGATGACATTTGTTCTTTGCTGCATCCAAATTTTTCACCATATTTAATCCAGTATTTTGTAGAAGCCTTTACAAAGGATTGTTTGGATAATGGTAGTGTAACCGATAAATGTCCTATTTTTCTGTTTGCAATCAATTTAGCCAGCTTTTTATTTTCCCTTTCACCAAAAAGGATAATGGTGTTGTTAAAAATGCCTCACCGGCTCCAATTGCCAATGTAGAGCAAAATTCATATTTATTCTGCTTGCAGAATAAACGCATCATGTCCAATGCAACATTATTTTGCTCCGGCTCGATAAAGCCGCAGTTAATTAAAATATGAACTTTTGGTTTTGGTTCTATTTGATATGTTTCTAATGTCTTTAAGAAATTTAACAAAGTGGAAGGTATTCCATCTGCATATAAGGGAAATACAAACAAGATGTCTGAGCAACCTTCGATACCGTTACAAATTTCACTGTGATTTTTCTTGTTTATGTTAAAAGATATTGTTTCACCGGAATAGTATTTTTGAAAAATCTCAGCGTAAAGTTTGGAATTTGATTTTGGTGCTCTGGGACTGCCATTAATAATGATTGTTTTTACCATGAGGCAACCTCCTGTTCCACTGTTGCTGTTAAATCTTCCTTCGCAACAAATACAATACGATAAGAAGAAAAACTCATATTATTCGCATTGCGGGCAACCAATCGGGTAAAAAATATTCTTTTTCTTCTTGAGATAGTTCTCCATATGCGATAATAACGGCCTCTTTATCTTTTACTGCCCGCTGGACATGATGTGTCTCATTGTTATAAATACGGATAAATGCTTGTTGTATAGAATTGCACGTTCCAACATCGTTTTCATAACAGTATCATAAGAGCCGTATTTTATATGAGAGACATAAATGATTTTTTCACTGTCTGCTATGATTGGATATACTTTTACGGCATCATCTCTTATCACACATTTTCCCGGCGTTTTGGTCCAACATCCGAAACAGCCGACACAATGGAAATTTTTAATGCGGATAAATCAATATACATTTCATTTTTCTGTTTTCAAACTAACAGTTAAGGGGGTATCTGATAACAATAGTTTCATAGAATTCCTCCTATGCTAATATGAATATAGAAACATGATATCAAATTTACTTATTTTATGCAATCATAAAAGGAACGTAAAATTAATCGTCAATCAAAAAAACAGCCGCATATGTATGGCTGTTTTTACTTTATATCAAAGTTTAAAATCTTCTTTTGTAAATTTGGCAAGAGGAGGTCTTTTTTGGGAGTTCTTAGGAGAGGGTCGTAAGCAAATTTTTTACATTTACCATTTTCGTCTATCTCGCAATGAACTGCGCAGTTTGGAGATAGTTCGGGCGTTGTATTGTGGCTGCAATACTCACAGTTAGGGTCAATGCGAGTACCGTATAAAGATGTATGTTTCACTGTATTACCACCCTTCCCGATATTTTTTCTATTATATCATTGTTTTTGTTTTTTCTACCCTTTTTTTTTGATTTTCTGCGTTCCAATCCGACAGAAAACAAGAAAATGACACAACAGGCTACTAACGCAATTCCGGCAGGCCATGAATAAGAAATCATGCCGGATATTTGTTCGGAAGTATTTTGAAAAACATAGGCTGCAGGCTGTGGAAACAGAGGAAGAAATAACATGGTTACCAGTGCGGCTATGATTCCGTGGATGAACCGGAATGCAATAAATTTCAATTTGGAAATTCCACACTTTAAGGTAGCTGCAAAGATTTGAAAATGTACGCAAAATCCACCAAATCCAAGGCCGAATGCCACCAAAGCAATGGGAGCATTTAAGGAGGCGGTATCTACACATCCGCTGGTGATTTCTGTTAGCAATGAAACGATGGAGGCTGCGATGGGTGCAGGCATGTGCAACCGCAGCAGTAATTGGCAAATTCCTTGAGCAATTCCTGTTGCATGCAGCAAAGACAAAAATGCTGAAAATATAATGACAAATGCACTCATATTCATAAGACCTTTAGCGGCGTCCAATGTAGATTCCACCAAAGGGGATTGGGAAGAACGTTCGGAAGATACTACAGTATGACAAGGTTCTTTTTTGAATCGTGCGATAATGCCAAGGGTAATACCGATGACCAGCATGGCTGCAATTTGAGAGAAAACAGCAAAAGTCCCATCAGTGCATTTTGCAGCAATGTACTGCCGACTACACTGATAATAAAGGCAGGTCCTGCATTGACGCAAAAGTACAGCATCCGCTGCGCCTGTTTCTGTGTAATAGCACCTTGCTCCAACAAAGACATACAACCTCGTGCACCTACAGGATATCCGCCAATCATGCTCATAATAATCACAGAACCTGCACTGCCGGGAAGATAAAACAAAAATTGAATCACAGGCTGTAACAGTTTACCGATGAATTTGGAAATACCGGAATGGATGATAAAAGAGGAAAGTACCATAAACGGAAACAAAGAAGGCACCAATGTGTATAAACAATAACTGATTCCGTTGGATGCACCGTTGCGCACATCATTTGGAAAGAGCAAAATTCCCAGTGCACATGCAATAATAATCAAACACAATAAAATTGTTTTACAAAGATATAAGAAACGTGTGCGCATTGGTATCCTCCTTTCTGATTGTGGTGCATTTACCACCTGTTTGTCAGTATTGTTGTAAGTTTCTATAGCATGTATATGCCAATGAGTGATTTTTATTGCTAAAAGTGCATAATCTTGTGAAAGAAACGTTTTGGAAAGGGCGGCTTTATATATATGAATAAAGCACAACGCGGTGTTGAGAAAACGTCAGGAAAAAGGAAATGTACGCGGGCTGAATAAAATTGCAAGCGTATTACAACTGCCGGCAGCAGTGATTGCAGGTGTGGCACATATGGAAGTAAGCGGAAAATCACGAGGTGGTTCTGGAGGGCTGCGGCGGCATTATTGAATATACAGACGATGTTGTAAGGGTGAAAACCGGAAAATCAATCACCAAATTCAATGGAAAAAATCTTGAGATTAAATGTATCCAAATAGATTCATTAATCATTCAGGGATTTATTACATCCATTGAATTTCAGTTTTGAGGTGAATCTATGTTTGTATTAAATCTGATCCGCTGGTTTGTTGGATATGTCGTCTTTACAGTAGAAGGAAACGGGCAGGAACGGTTTGTAAATTTGTGTGCCCGTTTTGGATATACGATTTGGAATGTAAGAAGAAAGGAATATTTTTTTGTCTCTATTTCACGGACAAAATATAGAATGCTGAAAAAAACTTAGCCAAACAAACAGGTGTAAAAATACGTATTTATAAAAACATGGTCTGCCATTTGTCATGCATAAATTTCCGAATATCAAAGGTATGCTGGCTGGATTGGCGGTTTTCATTGTTCTGTTAAGTTTTTTTGTCTACCCGTGTGTGGAGCATACAGGTAGAAGGAAATCAAGAATTGAATTCAGATTTAATTCTGCTCACCGCTGAAGAAATCGGTTTAAAAAAGAAGGCGGCAAGAAGTAAGCTGGATGTATTGTCCATTCAAAATCAATTGATGATTGCATATCCGGAAATTGCGTGGATTTCCTTAAACACCAAAAGGCAGTTCTGTTACCATTCGCATTGGTGAAAAGAAGATAAGCCTGATATTTGGAACAGCGATAAAAAGGTAATGAACATCAAAGCGGCAAGAGACGGTCAAATTGTGAGAATGGAAGTGACGCACGGTACTCCTCAAAAAAAAATAGGAGACGGTGTAGCAGAAGGACAATTGTTAGTAAGCGGAATTACGGAAACAAAATACAATCATTTGTTTACACGTGCAACGGCTAAAATTATAGCGGAGACAAAACATACATATGAAATTAAAATACCACTGACACAAGATGAAAAAATACCAACCGGAAATGTGATTCGACGCAGAGCGTTAAAATTATTTGGATTTACCATGCCGATTACGTTTGAAGTAGAGCCAAAAGACAATAATGATTTGACCTATGAAAAAGATTTGGCGATTTACCGTGCAAAAACAAATGATGCCAATTTACCCGCAACCGTATATGAAGAAACTTGGACAGAATATCAGGTGCAGCAAATACAATTGACAGAAGAACAGGCTTTGCAAAAAGGCAAAGGAGGAGTTGGAGAAACAACAGAACGAAAGCTTTAAAAGAAGATGATAAAATTTTATCAACAAATACAACGTATACCGTGGAAAACGGACAGTTGATTTTACGCGCGACCAGTGTGTGGGAAGAAAATATTGCCCGAATCTGAAATTTACGTGGAATAGTCGTAATTTTGGTACGAATATCCAAAAAAATGTTGTGAAATGCGTGACGAAAAGTGGAATCTGTGGTATAATTTGTGATATACTATCTTGTAACAGAAGTATCATTTCAATTTTAAAATGGTGCAATTCATGTGCAAAGGTGATGGAATGGCGGAACAAAGTATTAATATCGACCGCATGGAACACGCGGTGGCTCTGTTTGGAAGCTTTGACGAGAATATCAAGCTGATAGAACAGGTATACGGCGTAAAAAATTGTTGGCAGAGATTCAGAAATAAAAGTTTCGGGAGAACGGAGTCAGTTGCAAAAAGCTGTGAAAACCATTGAAAGCTTATTAACTTTGATAAACAGAGGAGAAGCACTCAGCGAGCAGAATGTTCGCTATTGTATTTCCATGGTTAACGAAGGCAGCGAAGAAAAAATTGAAACCTTGGCAGGTGACTGTATTTGTGTTGCCGCAAAAGGCGAGCCGGTAAAACCCAAAACCTTTGGTCAAAAAAGTATTGCAATACCATTAAAGAAAATACAATTACAATCGGCGTAGGTCCCGCAGGTACGGGTAAAACGTATTTGGCGGTTGCTATGGCGGTAACTGCATTCCGTGCGCAGCAGGTCAACCGTATTATTTTAACAAGACCTGCCGTAGAGGCAGGTGAAAAACTAGGTTTTTTTACCCGGAGATTTGCAGCAGAAGGTTGACCCGTATTTGAGACCTTTATATGACGCTTTGTTTGATATGCTGGGAGCGGAAACATATCAAAAAATATTTGGAGCGCGGAAATATAGAGGTTGCGCCATTGGCGTACATGAGGGGAAGAACCTTGGATGACAGCTTTATTATTTTGGATGAGGCGCAGAATACATCACGTGAACAGATGAAAATGTTTTTAACACGATTGGGATTTAACTCCAAAATGGTTATTACAGGCGATGTAACCCAAATTGACTTGCCGGATGGACGAAAATCCGGGCTAAAAGATGTGATGAGTGTACTGAAACATATTGACGATATTGCACAAGTACACTTTAATGAAAAGGACGTAGTGCGCCACAGATTGGTGCAGAATATTATTAAAGGCATATGAGGAACGTGAAGGAAAGGGGCAAAAATAGCGTGGAGAAAATCAGAGTTATTATTCACAATGACCAGAAAGAAGTGAAAATTCCGACCGGACTTAGAATGTTGGTACGCCGTTGCTGCAATGCAGTACTGCGTTTGGAGGAATTTGGCGCTCCTGCTGAAATCAGTGTGACATTTGTAGATAATAAAAAATTCATGAGCTGAACAAACAGTACCGCCATAAAAGATGCGCCTACAGATTGTCATTTCAATGGGCGAAAAACGGTGTTTATGATATTAATCACGATACAGGAGCAAAAATTTTGGGAGACATTGTTATCTCCATGGAAAAAGCTGTGGAACAGGCAGAACGTTTCGACCATAGTTTAGACCCGCGAAGTTGGTTATTTAACAGCTCATTCCGTATTGCACCTGTTAGGTTATGATCATGAACGCGGTGGTATTGACCGTGTACGTATGAGAGAAAAAAGAAGAACAAGTGATGACACAGTTGGGACTTCCAAGTTCCAGCAGCTATGTACTGGAAGAGGATGAGGATTAACCGTGAATTTTCTCAGAGGCTTTCAGGCCGCATTCAGAGGAATTATACGCTGTATCAATCACGAAAAAACATGCGAATTCATACAGTGGCTGCATTGTATGTATTCGTTTTTCATTCTTTTTTAATTCAGTATAACCGGTTATGCAGTTTTGTTTACCGTGTTTGGATTGATTATGGCGTTGGAAATCGTAAATACAGGTTTGGAGGCTTTGGCAGACCAAATCTCTCCCGGATACAGTCCTGTTGTAAAAGTGGTAAAAGATATTGCGGCAGGTGCTGTATTGATTATGGCAATTTTGCGGTTGCGGTTGCAGTGGTGTTATTTGGCAGCCGGAAGGTTTTATCCGTATGTACGAATATTTTTTGTATTACTATGCCGATTATGTGGCTGCCGTTTGTAGTAGTTTCCGCACTTTGCCTTTGGTATATTGTAAAAGGTCCGATAGGAATGAAAAAATTTCTTTTTAAAACATAAAAAATTCGAGGAAGAATAAAAAGGAGGGCATTTCTTTGCCTGATATGTTCATATGAATACCGGCAGCATTGCTGCGGCAAGATTAAATGAAGATGATTGCTCTGCATTTGTTGCAATTGTAGGACGCCCGAATGTGGGCAAATCTTCTCTTCTCAATACTATGATTGGGCAAAAGTGGCAATTGTCTCAAGCAAGCCACAAACAACCCGTACCAAAATCATGGGTGTACTGACCAAAGGGAAAAATCAATTGGTATTTTTGGATACCCCGGGGCTCCATAAACCACACAATGCTTTGGGCAATTATATGGTAAAATCCATTACGGATTCGGTAGCGGGAGTAGACGCTTGCCTTTTGGTAGTAAAGCAGGTAAACCCGTTTCGGCGGCAGACAGAGATTTGATTGAAAATTCAAATCTTCCAAATTACCTGCATTGCTGGCGATTAATAAAATTGACTGCATCTCAGATAAATCCATTTTAATGGAACAAATTATCTCCTATACAGAACTATTTGATTTTGAAGCGATTGTTCCTGTTTCCGCCACAACCGGAAGCAGTGTGAATGATTTAATCGGAGAACTGGAAAAACTATGTCAGCCAGGCGGACATTTTTTGCGGAAGATGCATTGACAGACCAGCCTGAACGGGTTTGGCAGGTGAAATTATCCGCGAAAATTACTGCGTCTGCTGGACAAAGAAATTCCTCATGGAGTTGCGGTTGTGGTAGAGCGTATGCGTGAACGTGAAAATCAACCGGATATGGTAGATATTGACGCAGTGATTTATTGCGAACGAGACAACCATAAAGGGATTATTATAGGGAAAAAGGGTTCTATGTTAAAACGTGTGGGGTCTTATGCCCGTGAAGATATGGAACGCTTTTTGACTGCAAAATGTAATTTGCAGCTGTGGGTAAAAAGTAAAAGAGGACTGGAGAAACCGCCAGCGTATTTTACAAAGTTTAGGTTACGGAAAAACAGATTTTGAATAACACATTTTTGTGTGTAGATTTTGTTAAAAACTTGTCTATCGATCCAAAAATTTTCTTTCATAACTTCCCTTAAATTGTGAATACTGGTAGTAAAGGAATTGAAGGGAGAGTCAGTTCAATGATGGATGCATATGCGGCTTGGCATATTTTTTGAGCAGACAGGCAAAGTAGAGGATTATATTCGTTACAGTCAAATGAAATCGTTAGAGGAGTTCAATTCACAGGAGGCTATCCATGCAGATCAACACCGACGGATTGGTGATAATGGAGAGAACGGTAGGGGAAAGTGACCGTCTGGTTACATTGCTTACCAGAGAAAAGAAGGTATCATCCGTGCCTTTTCACCTCTTGCTAAAACGTTAAAAAGCAAACAAGGCAGTGCGACGCAATTGCTTTGTTATTCCCGTTTTTCTATTTACAGGGCGGGACAAATACATAATTAATGATGCACAACCGCTGGAAGTGTTCTTTGACCTTCGCAGCGATATTGAAACATTATCCCTCGCCCAGTATTTTTGTGAGCTGGTATCTGTACTGGCTCCGGAAGAAGCGGCGGCCGGGGATTTTGCGTTTGGTTTTAAATGCACTGCATTTTCTTGCAAAAAGAAAACGTCCAAGTTTGATTATAAAAGCGGCAGTGGAAATGAGAATGTTGTCTTTAGCGGGCTATATGCCTGATTTAATTTGCTGTCAAAATTGTGCAGTGTATGAAGCGGATGATATGGTCTTTTTGCCTAAAAGCGGTGTGATTTATTGTGGAAACTGTTATCACCCTACTTCTGAATTTGCCTTTCATATGGGGAAAGGTGTTATGACAGGGCTGAGGCATACCATCTATGCGG
>VOFB01002579.1_pt1 | contig 22948 bp, 40 predicted proteins | sample 5384141 | NCBI WGS metagenome assembly VOFB01 (sample SAMN12384721, study PRJNA508395) | human gut metagenome | isolation source: healthy gut A | host: Homo sapiens | reverse complement strand
TCAGGTTCGTTCGGTTACGTATTGCTGCCGTGAACTCCTGCGGCGGCGCGGGTAGACGCAGGTCAGTCGATAGGCGGACAGCGTGCCGACAACAGCAATAACCGGCGGCTGGCCGTGATTTGGCAAAGCTGAAATAGGCGATCCAGGCAGGTCGCCAGCGTGACCGCAAAGTGGGCCTGTTGGCGCGGGTGCGCGGCGGCATACAGGTTGTAGAGCAGCGCGGGCAACGCTAAACAGCTCACAGTAGCAAAGCCACGGCGTAACCATAACCGTTCAGCGTGGTCGTGGTCAGCCACTTTTGCAGGAACTGCCTGGCGGACGCTCCGCAGTAGCGCGATGCGCTGCATGTGAAATTCAAATCGCGAAGTACAGATGGTTGCTGAACAGCAACGAACAGGCCAGCAACTTGGTGCCCGCCAGCGCGGCAGACACCCAGCGCGGCGGCGAACGCGCCCTTTATGGGCAAACAGGGCAACAGTGCGGCGTCCGGCAGCAAAACAACACAAAGGAAGGCAACGCCGCGCGTTAGATGGGCTGCTCGGTCAGGGTGATGCTGTAAATGTAGCTATTTGAATGTGGGTAACGGTAGCGGTCAGGTCACTGCATCCGCGCACAGAAAATGACAAGCGGGTCGTCAGGCAGATCGTCCAGCCGCAGCGCGTCCAAAGTCACGGCGGCGGGGCGGCTGCGTTCACTAACGAAGTCGAACGACCAGCGGCGTTGACATAAGGTGGGCGCGATAGTCTGGCGGAATAATGGGACTGTGACCTCATACACCGGAAGGCAAGCGATATTGTCTTACCGAGGTCATCGGTTCTGTCGCTGTGATGGCCGATCTGGTTCCAGATTTTAAGCCGTCGTCGCGTCCGCAGCGGCAATGGGTAAAGGTGTTGTAGTAAAGGTCTCTTCGGGCGTCAGCGCCAGCGCCACGGTGCGCCAAGACAGCCCGGCTGCCAGTGCGCAGACAACAGCCAGCTCGGCGGCCAACGCTGCAAACAACCAGTACGGCGGCAAAGAAGCCAATAAAGTGTTTCATCCAGGCTCCTCACAGTTTATCAGCCGTCCCAGATCGCGGAAGCTTGGCGTTCACGATGGACGTGTCCTCAACAGTGGCCAGATAGTCGCCGTTCCAGTCCGCAGGGTCTAGGTGCAGTCCCAGCAGGCCAGATGGCACTCGGTGCCGTCGGCCAGACGGACCTTGTACTTGATGACAGCGTTGTCGGAACACCAGAGCGCTCTGCGTAGACCTGGCATCCATCAGGTCACTGTCGGCGCTTTGCAGTCTGCCGCACCATGCAGATCATGTGCCGTAATTGCGGTAGGTCTGGTGAGCGTAAACGTCGCCGTCGGTAGCAGGGTTCTCGGTCCCAGGACCTGTGCGTGCGGGCACGCCAGTAATTTCGGCTGAAAGAGGCGGACTCGGCCTCAACGTTGCTGTCCCAGACGTTCTCGTTACTGAAAATTAGGTCGTCAGATTGTACGTCATCAGCAAGACCAGCTCAATCGATACGGACAGACGATAGGCAGCGAGGTTCTCGGCATAGGTGGGTGCGCACGACACCCACGCAGGTAGCCGCCGTTCAGGCAAAGACCACCGCCATTACCGCCGTGGGGCCAGTCGATGATACCACAGGAAGACCTTCAACTTACAGCACAGGCCCGCCAACGTTCAGCAGCGCTGCGATAAGCGTAAAGCCGATAAAACTGGCCGCGATGTAGCCTGCGGATAAATAGTATCGGGCTGCTGTGCGGATAAGCGCTGGCAGCAGCGCGGGCAGTGCCAGGCGAACCAGCCAGTGCGCCCAGCGTTCTGCTGCGCAGCCTTTTAAACAGCACGCCGAAGAAGATCAACAGCCCGGCCAGCACACCGCGCCAGCGTGATCCCCGTTTGTGATTATTGGCGTCCTCTGCAGGCAGGAGTTCTTAGGGAGCGACGCGACCATCTGCTGCGGTGACGCGCAGCACAGCAGAATATCGAAAGCTCGTTGCCGGTGCGCGTTGCGCCGCACAGAACGTGGAACACAAGCGCCGCACCCATGCCGCCAGAGAAACCGTGTCCAGCAGGGCGTTTTTGACGCTGCGTCGGCGCAGCAGCAGACCGATGAGCGCCAGCAACACAAAGACATAGCCGATCTCACAGGTGCCGCAGGCATAAAAGGACAACACCGCGCCCAGCACAGCCAGCGGTGCCCGTGTCCCCCTGCCACACAAACAGGCAGAGCCAGGCCGTCATAGCCCAGAGCAGCGCCCGCTGCGGTACGGCGTAGTAACTGTACGTGCCCTCATTTCCAGATGGGGGCGCGGCCAGCGCCAAAGCATAGCGCCAGCAGCGCCTCTGGCCGCCGCGGCGGCAGCAGGCCGCCGCGCGGTCAGGCGATGATGAAGCCGGTGGTGCGTCTCGGAAGCTGGTGTAAAACAGCAGGTCGACGGCATTCCGGGTAATGAACGGCATGGACCTCCACGGCGTAGTAACGCAGCCGCTTCACAGGTCCTGCAAACTTATACTGCCAGAACGGCATCCGCTGGAAGTCAGCACAGCCAGGTTTCAGCGTCGGCTTATCGTCGCCCTCCATTGGATTGACCGTGACGCGCAGATACAACACGCCACGGCATGCCAGATAGGCCGCAGCCAGCAGCAGCCGACGATGCCGACAAAATGATTTGAACCTGTTCCATAGGGACGGGGCCCTCAAAAATACATATATACTAAATAGAAGAGCAAAGCCGCTGTGCGCAACGCACAGCAGGCTTTATAAATAATTGTATAAGACTGCTGAAAAATACGAATAGTAAAGCAAAATCAATGCTTCAGCAGCTTTCCAGCATGCCAACAGCAGGGCCGTGGTCAGGGTGCCGACAGCCGCGCAATCAGAAAGCCCACGGGTTTTCCATGACCGGCGCCGCAAAACAACCGCCGTGCGGCACCTGGTTACCCAACAATCGTTATGAATACCTTGCGATGCAGGCGAGGCTGACCCACAGCGGATCTTGCGCGAATGAAACGGCAACTTCCTCGGTCTGAGGTCGCGCCCATCAGCAGGGTCTGCAGCAGAGGCAGCAGCTGTTGCTATGAACCGCGCGAACGGCGACCAGCCCAATGCCCTTGGCGGAATCATGCCTGGCCATCCAGGTCCTTTACCAGTGCCAACGTGCCGCTGACGTAGGCAGCGTTATTGCCGTAGTCGGTATACATCATGCCGCCCAGCAGCAGCATGAACGGCTGCCGCCCTGCTTCCATCCAGCTGGATGGAAGCCAGGCATTGAAACGCTTGAACGACGGTTGTGACCATCAGAACAAACAGCAGACTCAACGGACCAGCAGCCCGGTTTTGATGTGATCAACTCCTGCGAATGGCGAACGATAAGCCTGCCTGGCCAGACCGGCGCCGCGACATGGCCCCCAGAACCCGCTGGAGATCCAGCTAGCGGGGCGGTGGTTGCCGAGCTGTGCCAGGTAACCGCCCACATCAGGCCGGGCATAAAGCCGGGCGGTCCTGTGCTAAGCGATGAACGCAGCCAGCACGGGGTACATCATCCTGAACACCCAGCGTTGCCGGCGTTCGTCATCATGGTGAGGTGAAGTGTCGCTGCTGACGCAAAAAGGTGCTGCAGCAGCAAGGAAGCCAGCATGCGCCGCCGCCACAACAAACGTGGCATGTGGAAATGCTAATCAGGCTTATATTGGCGGCCCAGCTCGCTGATCTGCCGGAAGGCTTCCCGCCGCGGTAGACGAAACGCGGAAACGGCCTTTTCAGCAGTCTGTCGCGTCGCGCCGCATCCCGCCGAAACAGGCAAAGCGCGCGGCGAACACGCGCCGGCAAGATCGAACGTCACCGCCACGATCACGCGCTCTGCGGCCTGGATCTCATCATCGGTCAGTTCGTCGTTGACACCGGCAGCGCCGTTCGTCTCGACTTAACCCAGGATCGAACAGGTGAATCTTGTTGGTATCCATGGCAACCACGATCTTGTCGCCGCGGCGAGACTTGGAGGTGGGAGCCACACGAGCCATCAGGTTCTGGGCCCCAGGTAGGTCAGGTACAGGTAGATCTCAGCGCCCATCAGCTCGGAGACTTCGACCTCGCGGAGATGTGGCTGTTGGGATGCTTCTCGAGGAATTCCTCGTCGTCCTTGATGTCCTCCGGACGGATGCCGACCTTCAGGGTCTTGCCAACGTAAGCGTCCAGCTTGCCGTCGGCGGTCTTCTCCGGGCAGAGGAAATGTCGCTTGCCGCCGCCCAACGGTGAACTGGTCGTTGGTCTTCCTTCAGGGTGCCGTCCAGGAAGTTCATCTGCGGGCTGCCGATGAAGCCGCCGACGAACATATTGCACGGATAATCGTACAGGTTCTGCGGAGTGTCCACCTGCTGGATCAGGCCGTCCTTCATGAGCATGACGACGATGCGGTCGCCCATGGTCATGGCCTCGGTCTGGTCATGCGTAACGTAAACAAAGGTCGTATCCAGCTTCTGATGCAGCTTGATGATCTCGGTGCGCATCGAGGTACGCAGCTTGGCGTCCAAGTTGGAAAGGGGCTCGTCGAGCAGGAACACGGCCGGGTTACGCACCATGGCGCGGCCCAGGGCAACACGCTGGCGCTGGCCGCCGGACAAAGCCTTCGGCTTACGGTCGAGCAGGTGCTCGATCTCCAGGATTTTAGCAGCCTCACGCACGCGCTTGTCGATCTCGTCCTTCGGGGTCTTGCGCAGCTTCAAGGCCGAAAGCCATGTTCTTGTAAACCGTCATGTGCGGATACAGAGCATAGTTCTGGAACACCATCGCGATGTCGCGGTCTTTCGGGGAACATCGTTGATCAGGCGGTCGCCAAGTACATCTCACCGCCGGAGATCTCCTCCAGGCCAGCGATCATACGCAGGGTGGTGGATTACCGCAGCCGGAAGGACCGACGAAAACGATAAACTCCTTATCAGCGATCTCGAGGCTGAAATCAGGAACAGCAACAACATTGCCGGGATAAACTTTCTTAACGTGACGGCAGCTAATGGAAGCCATAATACGTATCCTCCAGTTATTTACAGTGGTTTGCAGCCCGGCAGAGGGGCTGTCTTTTTTCTTGACAAGACTATAATAACAGGTTACAATTGGTTTGAAAAATAGCATTTTATTGATATAGAGGTGTTGAAATTGATATTTGACCCGGAAATTTACTGCACCGCTGCCGAGACCCGCGAACTGGACGGAAAGGATGCCGTCACACCGGCTGGCGCCGGGCTGTGGGCAGGGTTCTTCCCGTGGGGAGTGCCTGTTGGAAGGTCTGGCCCGGCCGGGGCAGAGCGGGATATTCTGTTAGGCCCCTCCCACCGGCGCGACGCCGCAGACCGATTGCCACCTGGTGGCCGTGCGGCTTGACCGGCCTGTGTGCCGACGCCTACCTACTTTGGCATGGGCACGCCCTGCTGCTGGGCCGATGGCGCAGCCTGTCCCGGCGCGGCGGAGCTGATCGCCCAGCTGCACGGCGGCGGCAGTGCCCTGGCCTACGGCCTGCTGTGCGCCCTGGGCAAGGCGGATGAGACAGCCCGCCCCTGCCGCCGCTGGTGGCCGAGGCGGTGGCGGCCATCCGGCAGAATTACATGGCACTGTACGGCGGGAGGAATTGAGCGAACAGCCGGGCGTGACGAAGAGCCACCTGGTACGGACGTTCAAGCAGGAGATCGGCGTGTCGCCGGGGAAGTACCTGACCAATGTGCGCATTGAGGCCGTGAAGGCACTGCTTTTGAGCGACGAGTACAATTTGGAGATGATTGCTGATGACGGGGGTTTTCGGGGGCGAACTATTTGTGCCGGGTGTTTAAACGGGAGGTAGGGTATCCCCTGCCGCCTGGCGGGCGGCAGCCGCCCCCTGCCCCGGCGGTGCCGAAATTGCCGCCGAGAAGTGCGGAGATGTTTGTTTAGAACACAAAAGCCCGCAGAAAATCTGCGGGCTTTTGCATAGAGGGGTCAAGTATAAAGGTCGCGAATGTCGTAAATTTATGCATCGCCATATTGATGCGTCGCTTGATTGATTACAGCTATTATTATAGTCTTTTTCCTTTAATTTGTCAAACGTCCCCTTTGCAATTTGTTTTTAAAAACATTATAATAAACCAGTAAAATGCTTAATTATATTTAGTTGTCGCCGAAAAATCACACTTTTCCTATTTTGTCAAAACCTCACAACGGCGCTTTTTTTCTTCATTTTATTTTTTGTGCGCATTATACAAAAACTTTGTAAGAGGAGTCATCCCATGACGATCTAGACCATAAAATCGTACAACTTTTATCCGAAAATGCACGTATGCCCGTCAAAGACATTGCACAGAAGGTCAGTTTTGACCAGCCTGGCCGTGTCCAGCCGCATCCATCGGCTGGAGCAGGAGGGTATCATCGGCGGCTGGCACAGTGGTGCTGCGCGCAACCCGGCGCCCCGCCCGTGGAGGCGCTCATCTCTGTTTTTGCAGATGCCACCCGCGCCAGCTTCCTGGCGATGATCGAGCAGGAGTCCCAGGTCTTGCAGTGCTTCCGCGTGACAGGCAGTTACAATTTTATTATTAAGGTAAGCTGCACCGACATCGACGCACTGGAGCATCTGCTGACCAAGATGCAGAAGATGGTTCCACCAACACCCAGATCATCCTGAACACCCAGCTGGACCGTAATCTGGCATTTTAACGAAAGAGGACGTTATGTACTTTTGCAAAACTGCGGCCGCCTGGCCCATCCCGGCGAAGACCGCTGCCCCAAATGCGGTGCTGCCCACATCCAGCCTGCTCCCCGCAGCAGCAGCCCCCACCGCCTGCCGCCCCGCAGTATCACCCGGCTGAGGGACGCCCCTGAGCAGGACGTTCTGGCCCTGGCTTTGCAGCACGCTGGCACGCTGGTCATCTTTGCCATCCCTCTGGTAGGCTTTATCATGATGCTGGTGTGGAGCTTTTCCGGCGGCCCGGACAGTGCCTGCAAGCGCCTGGCCCGTGCTTATCTGGTCCGCACGCTCATCATCACGGTTATCTTTGCGCTGCTGTTTTTGATCGGTGCGCTGAGCCTGGCGGGCCGTTTCCCCACAGCCTGTACTACGCCCTGCGCTAAGGAGGCCGTATGAAAGCAAGTGTCATTATCCCAAACCCGAACGGTGCAGGCTGGCTGCGTGACCATCGAGTCCATCTGGGCACAGACCGAGCAGGATTTTGAACCGATCGTCATTGACAATGGCTCCACGGATGAAAGCCTGAGATTGCCCGCAGCTGCGGCCGCGACCGCTACCCCTGATCGAAAACAGCGAGAATACCGGTTTTTCCCATGCTGTCAACCAGGGCATCGCCATGGCCAAAGGCGAGTATATGGCCTTGTTCAATAACGATGCCTTTGCCGAGCCGACCTGGCTGGCGGAGCTGCCCGCACCGCTGAGGCCGACCCCAAGATCTTTTGCCGTCAGCAGCCTGATGCTGCGCTTTTACGAGCCGGAACTTGCCGATGATGCGGGCGATTACGTGACTATTTTGGGGTTTGCCTGCGCGCGGCGACGGCCCAGGCAAGCCGATACACAAAACCCTGCCGCATCTTCAGTGCATGCGGCGGCGCGGCTTGTACAGAAAACCATTTTGATAAAATCGGCGTTTTGACGAATTGTTTTTTGTAATACAGGCACATTTCGCGGGAATCGCCGTCAAACTCCACGTTGTAGCTCACGGTACGCACCACGCAGCCGGATACATCCTCCAAAATCATCTGCGGGTCGCCGCCTGTGGTAATCAGCTGGCCCTGGGGTGCGCTGTTCTCCCCGGCTCCCCCAGGTCAGCTCGGCCAGCTGCCAGCTTTCAATGGGGATCGAGGTTTCAGTCAGGGTGCCTTTTGCCTTGGCGGAGCTGTCCCCCAAAGGCCACCGCACCCTGCACCAGCCAGAACACCAGCGCCGCGCACCAGCACAGCACCGGCAAGGCAAAGCGATGGGCAAACAGTCGGTTCAGGCGGCTTTTCCATGTCATCTCTTTCATTGGGCCGCCTCCTTGCTCATCTGCATTGTGACCGGCTCATACCCGGCATCCGTTACGCGGTAGAGCAGGGTCTGCCCCGCCTGCGCAGCGGCCAGATGGTCGGTAAACAGGTTCTGATAGCTCTGCACAAAGATATCGTCGATCTTTTGCAGGTAAAGCACCGTACAGCCGTTGGCACGCACGGTTTCATCCAGGCGTTCAGCGGTGTAGGGGGTGGTAGTAGCGCTGCTTCACGCCTTCCTCCTGCGGTTCCAGCTCCGGCAGGCCGAAGGTTCCGCCGCCGCCCTCCTGCGTGGCCCCCACGCCGGAGTAATCCACCAGGACGGGGTAAAAATCAAACACGGCAGAGAACCAGTGTTCGCCGTTATCCCCCTGGCTGACAAAAAACACGCGGTCGTTTTCGTTCAGGTAATCGCTGCACAGCCAGTCAGCTTCGGCGCGGGCGGTCTTGCGGTCGGCGAATTCGCCATCCGAGAAGCCCAGCACCGAAAGCTGCGGCAGGATCATGCCGTTCACCCGCACCAGCATGGCGACGGCCATCAGCAGAACACCGGCCTGGCCCGCCAGGGCAATCCAGCGGCGGGCCGGGGCTTTCTGTTCGCCATCCGCGGTTTGCAGGGTGATGCTCCAGCAGGCCAGCGCCATAAAGAACCAGCCGATATAGTAGGTATAGATATAGCGGTTATAATCCACCAGCCCCACGGCCTGATCCGGCTTGAAAATAAAGCCATAGCTGAGCGCCAGCATGAGGTTATACCCCACAAAGCATGCAAGGGACAGCACCCCGATGCAGCCAATGCGCAGCTTGAGCTGGCGGCCTCTGGCGCAGATGGCCGCCACCAAGAACACCAGCAGAATCAGCACCACAACATTGCGGCCCTGGCCGATCATGCTCAGCCGACCATCCGAAGTCCAGAACTGGTGGCCCATATCGGCCATGGCTTGGTGAACTGGCTCTGGCGCTCGGCGTAAAAGCCCTCCACCGGCTGGCCCAGCAAAATCTTGATGCCTACACGGCAAAGAACAATACAACCAGAATGCGAGATAGATTTTCCAGTCTGCATACTGGCCAAAGAACTGGAAAAAGTAGCTGAGCAGCGGCAGGCCTGTTCAGCGTCACCGCCCAGGGGCGTGCCCAGCGTGGCGGTGGGAGCACAGGCTGTTATCCACCTGACTTTTGACGGCGGTGGCCCAGAGGGAGAATTCATCGGACACCGTGGCCGGGGCTGGCGCACGAAGAAGTACCGGCAAAGCCAGTGCCAGCGCCCAGAAGGTCACGCTGCCGGGCGTTTTCACTGGTGCGTAGTAGCGCTTTTAGCTTTTTCACCGCGGCAGCAGCGCCCACACGCCGCCTGCCGCACACAGGGCGTACAGCCCAGGCGGCGGGGTACAGCACCCCGGCTATACCGGCCAGCGCACCGCCACGATGCAGGACAGCGTTACCAGCGGAGCCAGCCCGGCCGGGATCCGCGCCTTGAGCGGCTGAGCGCCGCGCTGTTTAAAAACAGCGCCGCCAGCGCCGCCATTACCCAGAGAAGTTCCATTGTTTATTCTTGTCTGTTTTTTCTTATCAGAAAAGGAACCAAAAAATTTTAATATAAAATACCGTTTTATGGTTGGGGGCAAGTTGCGATGACGCGGGAAAACGAGGCAGGGCAATGCCCAGTGGGGCGAACATTGTTCGCCCGCGGGTGTTTGCACTGCCGCGAGGCTGGCGGGCGCAAAACAGCGCCCCTACAGATGCCGCTTATCCCTTTTATTTTTTGCTTTATTATGTTGAAAGTTTTCTTCGGTTCCTTCTTTTCAAAGAAGGAACAAACCATCCCCCAGCCGCAAACGCCGGTGCAAACAACAGCACCAGCAACTGACCGGCAGTGGGGGAGAAAGCGCAGATACCACGGGGTGTCCGGGTTCAGCGTCACACCGGTGAAAAAGCGTCGGCACGCCGCCTACGCTGTCTGGGTCGATACGCAGGCCCGTGACCCACTGGCCGCCCAGATCGAACGTACACGCCGGGGCGGTGACTTTGGCGTAGACTTTCTGCGCCTCGGTGTAGTCGGTCTGGCCGGGCTTGATAGTACAGCGCCACGCCGGGGGGCAGACGGTGCGCAGCATCCAGCTCCACTGTTTCAATATAACCCTGCCCTTGCCAGTAAATTGGGGGTCGCTGTCGGTGGAAAGATACCAGTTGGGGTCGTCATCCGGGGCGGTCCACCACCAGCATCTGCTGGAATAGGCAGCAAACTCCAGTGGTAAGCTCGTCCGGTGCCAGCGTGTGACGGGGCATTTTTGCCCTGCATTTTGTGTTCAGCATCACGGCACTGCCCGCCAGGCAGCGCACAACAGCCACAGCACCACCGCCAGCAGGTAAGCCAGCACCAGCGTTTGGCGCGGGTGAAGAGCGTTTTTTCTGCATTATTCCACCCCGCTTTCTGCCACCGCGGCCAGCGTAAAGGGCACGGCGGCGTCTGCGCCCTCAAAGTGGTAGAGGGTCGCGGGCATGTCGGCGGCCAGGCCGCCCCTGAAAATAGGGGCTGAACTCCCCGCCCAGGTAGTCGTCGGCGCGGTCAATGAGCAGATAATCGCAGTCTTTCTCCTGCATATAGGCCACCAGCGTGGCGGGCACGCAGACGGCTTTATAATCGTACAGCGTCCAATTTTCGCTTTCCACCAGGTTCATAAAGTCGCTGTCCCAGCGATCCTGCATCGCCCAGGCGGCCGGTGCCGCCGAAGCCGTTGACCACCTGGGCCGTCAGCCGTAGCGGTAGTAGTACCAGCGGGTGGCGTCGTCACCCCTGGCTCAGCACCAGCACACGGTCCGCCAATCCAGCACGGTATTCATCGTGTCAGCGCGGTCTTGCACGTCAGCACGCAGGGTGTACAGGCTGTCAGCATCCGACCAGAAGCCTCGCCGCCGGGATGCCCCGCCAGCAGAAGATACCCACCACAGCGGCGGCCGCACAGGCCCAGCACACAGCAGCTCCACCGGGCGGCGGCACTGCGGCCAGCAGACAGAGCATAGCCAGCATCCACGCCTGGTAGTAGGGGGCTTAAATAGGGTCGTAGTCCTGAGGGCCAGGCCTCCACGTCCGGAGAAATTGTAGAAGTACAAAATCAGGTGGAAGAGCATACAGCGCGGCAAAGCAGAACGCGAACGCCAGATGCGCCATCAGTACACGGCGGCGGGGCCGGGCCTTTCGGCGGCAAAAACGCTGCCGCGACCATGGTAATAACCGCCACCGCCATGATGCCCGCCGCCCAGCAGGCAGATGCGCCGGGTGAAGAAGGCATCGCCCATGGCGGCTATAATTTGCGCAAACTTGTCATCGCGGCTAATGCCCAGCAGCTGCTTGATGCCGCCGGTCAGCACAGCACCAGGCCCGCGCTGCCCACGCCCACGCCGGTGTCCACCGGGGGTCACGGCGGCGGTATAGCGGTTCTAACTTGCAAAGGCGGCCACCACGCAGACGGCAAGGCCACCAGCGCGCAGAAACGCACGCGGGAACGATTGTTTGATTGGTTTATCGGCGGTGACCAACCGGTCAAGGCCGATCAAAAAAGGCAGCGATCAGCCCGTAGGCAGCAAATATCTTCGTCAGGGTCAGCAGCATCAGCGGCAGGCCCGTCAGCCAGAATGCCCGCCTGCGATGCCCCACAGAATAATACAGGCAGAGTGCCCCGCCAAACAGCATCGCCAGCGGCAGGTCCGCCATGGCGTTGGCATACTGCGGCGCATAGCTGCCCGCCGGATTATTGAGAAGAAGAACGGCAGCACAAACCCGGTCCCTGAACACAAGGATGCCCCCGCCCACTGCGGGCGAGGCAGAGCCGAAGCTGCCGCCACATTGCGCCAGAGCCAGGGTGTCCAGCGCGCCAGGCAGGCCCACTCAGCCCACGAACCAAAGGGCTGGAACAAGAACGTCACCAGGCTGGTGGCCGGTAGGTAAAGCTGGTTTCAGGTTGACGGATCGGCCACATAAAACGCGGCGCGCCACCACCATTTTGGGCGCAAGGCCCCAGGCGGTGAACTCGTCCCACTGGGTAAACATGGGCCGGTGCAGGGCAACAGGCACCAGATAAACGCAGCACCACCCAAAAACAGTAAAGCCGGGGCGGGTCAGGCGGTTTCACCGCCGTTCCCACACCTGCCGGGCGCAGGCGGACAACGCCCACAACCACCGCAGCACCCAACAGCAGTTAATAGCTGCCGCCGCGCCAATGCGCAGATTGCCCAGCATGCCAAACGGTACAGCACCAGCGCGGCGGCGCTTCGAGCAGCGGCAGCGCAGTAAAGCGGCGCGTCACATCCAAAAGGGGCGGCCAGCACCGCACCGGCACCCGCCAGCAGAACCAGCAGGAACAGCCCCCCCAGGCCAAGGTCAGCACAGTACAAGTCACCCCCTGTAGTTATTGATAAATGACGTAGACAGGTCCAACAAAGTAATGTTGAAAGAGCAGCACCGCCCCCGCAAAGGCGTACCAGCCGCACAGCGGCAGGCCAGGGCCTCTCCCCCGGCGGTCAGGGGCGGTTTTAACGCGCGGCGGATCAGCGCCGCCACGCCCACAGCCAGCAGCAGCCAGACGGCAGGAAGTACCGCGTTTGCAGACCCACGATGCGCACCATGCCCACCGGCGTGTAGGTGATGCGTTATGGCGGTCATGGCGCCCACAGCGTAGACGGCGGCGAACACGCTCAGCCAGCTGCTGCGGCGGCGGCCCAAGGCGTTCGTCTCGGGGCGCAGAGCAGCGGGCGGCCAGCAGCACCCCATTGGGCCGGTCAGGCTGAGGAACGCGACGGGCATATCCTTCCAGCCGAAAAAGCCCCAGCTGGCCCAGGAAAACATCATTCTCATAGAGTGTACCCAACAAAACCGCGATATAACGCAGCGGGATTTTTTCAGCACAAACAAAAGCTGTCGCCCGCCGGGCGATGGTGATTTGACGCAGCAGCGTGCCCTGCCCACCAATTTGGGCGATGGCCCGCCAGCGTGCCCACGGTGTACCACGCGCGGTTATCTGACGCACGACCACCAGCGGCAGCCATATTGCTTGGTGCCGTTGGCAACGCAGGCGGCCGTAAACAGCGGCGGTGCGGCTGTCCCATTCCGGGCAGGTCAGAGGTTGCCGCGCAGGAACTCAATGGTTTCGGCAAGGCCCTGTTCAAAGGTATACTGCGGTTTCCAATCGGTCAGGGTGCGCAGCTTGGTGGCATCGCCCAGCAGGCGGTTGACCTCGCTCTTTTCGGGGCGCAGGCGCTCGGCTTCGCAGACAATCCTGGCGCTGGGGTTGATCTGGGCAATCAGCTCATTGGCCAAATCGCCGATGGAATGTTCCACGCCGGTGGCAATGTTGATCTCCTGGCCAATGGCGGCATCGCAGTCCGCAATGGCCATAAAGCCGTGGGCGGTGTCCTTGACATAGTTAAAGTCGCGGGTGGGGGTCAGGCTGCCCAGCTTGATCTCCTGCTGGCCGGCCAGCAGCTGAGTGATGATGGTGGGGATGATGGCGCGGCCGCTCTGGCGCGGGCCATAGGTGTTGAAGGGGCGCACAATGGAAACCGGCAGGTCAAAGCTGCGGTAAAAGCTTTCGGCCAGGCGGTCCGCGCCGATCTTGGTGGCAGAGTAGGGGCTCTGGCCCTGGAACGGGTGGTGCTCGTCAATGGGCACATACTGGGCGGTGCCGTACACTTCGCTGGTGGAAGTAACCATCACGCGCTGGGTGCCCAGCTCGCGGGCGGCGTTCAGCACGTTCAGGGTGCCCTTGATGTTGGTATCCACATAGCTGTCCGGGCTGTGGTAGCTGAACGGAAGCATGTCGGGGCCTTAGTCCAGCTTGTCGATGGTCTTGGGGCGAGATATGCCCCCGTTATGAACCCGCGCCCGCCGAAGAGCGGCTCCACCAGCCAGAAGAACCCGGTATGCTTCCGGTAGGTCCAGGATTTTTTGGGGAAACAGCCCGCGAAGAGCGGCTCCAGCCACCCGCGCTTCAGCGATTTGGTAGAACGCATCGGCCAGGTACCCACCGGAGACATCCACACCGTAGACTTCCAGCAGGCATGTGTGCAGCGGCGCCGTGATGTCGGCCAGTTCCTCACCGATGGGCAGGCTGACATCGTTGACGGGCACCAGCGCACTGCCGGTGTCCTCCTCGTGCAGGGTGGAGTCCAGCGCGATCTCCAGGTAGCCGTGCCCGCCGGGGCCCGCGTAGGGGCTGGCCGGGCTGGCACATGGCGTACACGAAGGGATGCCCACCGTGTCGGCGGCGTAGTGGCTTAAAAGCCCAGGGCATACCCACCTGGGGCGGCTTTACGTGGCGGCACAGGCTGCGCAGAAGTCGCCGGTCTTTCCTCGCCTGGCTGGTGGCGCACCAGCACCGCCAGCACCCAGAACTGCCACAGGCTGTTCATAAAGAACGCAAAGATGCAGATGAACATATACACGCAGATGCCAAAGCCCACCATGGTGCGGGCACCGAACTTTTCCGGCCAGCTTGATGTAAATCAGGCAGAACGGCAGGCCCAGAATCTGCACCAGCAGCAACGCAAGCATCATGCCTGTGGAATCCAGCCCCAGGTTGGTGCCATAGGTGGTTGCCATGCTGATGACGGTGTGCACGCCGTCGATGTAAAAAAAACGAAAGAGCATGAACACAAAAATGGATTTATGGCCGAATGATCTCCTTGATGGTGGTACCAACGCCCCCGCATGCTGCGCAACATGGCGCCCTTTTCGTGGGGCTGATAGAGGTCTGCTCGCAGTTTTTCAGCAGCGGCAAGCTGAACGCCAGCCACCACACAGCGGTCAGGCCAAACACGAACCGCCAGGCAGGTCAGCATGGGCACGCCAACCAGGTTCATGATCAGAAAAAATGAGCAGCGGAATGGTGGAGCCGCCGATGTAACCCAGGCCGTACCCCATGGTGGAGACTTTATCCATGCGGTCCTCGGTGGTAACATCGGTCAAAAAGGCAGTCGTCGTAATAGATGGCGGAAGCATCAAAACCAATGACGCTGACGATGTACAGAACCAGGATCAGGCTGGCCACCTTGCCTGCTGCCACAGGGCCGGAGTTAAAATCCATCCCAGGCGTAAACGCCATACCCGCGCAGGCTGCAACGCCCAGCAGCATAAAAAAGCTGAACAGCTTTTTGCGCATACCGCGGATATCGCCAAACACGCCCAGGAACGGAGCGGCCAGCGCCACGATCAGCATGGCGATGCTGGTTGCATAGCCCCAGGTGGACATGCTGGAAACACTGTCCGCCGTATAGCCCGCAACCGTGTCAAAAAAGATGGGGAGCAGCGTTACAATGATAACGGAATGGGCGCTGTTGGCTGCCTTCCAGCACAGCCACGCGGCGGGCGGTCTGGCACAATTCCTCGACGGTATGCTGTTTCGGGCGGCGCATGGCGCACAGCACCCCCCGGGCGTAGCCAGTCAGCGTTTGCAGGGTCTCGCGGGGGCGGTGTACACGGGGGTATCGGGGCAGCGGGCCAGCACGGCGGCGGCCGAACCTTCGATGTGGGGGCGCTCCATTAAAAGGAAAGCGGCACACAGCCCGCGTCCAGCGCGGTGCCGATGACCTTTGAGGGCTTTCGGCGATGAAGATGCCTTTTCCGGTTCCAGCTTGTTGCGCAGCTGCGCTTCGGTCAAACGTGTATACACGGCCAGTTCCGGCGCGGAGGTCGGTGATTTCGATGATGGTGGGCATGGGAAGGCCCTTTACGGGGGTTTTATTCCTTCTTTGAAAAGAGGGAACCGAAGAAACTTTTTAAACAAATAATACCGCAAACCCGCCCCAAACGCAACCTTATTGTAAAAAAGCACCGCCGCACCTGACTTGGCATTACCGGGTGCGGCGGCTATTAATCCCTATTCCCTCTAAAACCTGTTTACAAATTACTCAACCGCGTGTTCAAAGCCTGGTCCAGATCGGCGAGGATGTCGTCGATCATGCTCGGTGCCGATGGACAGGCGGATGTTCTCGTGGATGCCCACATCCTCCAGCTCCTCATCGTTCAGCTGGCTGGGTGGTGGTGGCCGGGTGGATGACCAGGCTCTTCACGTCAGCGACATTGGCCAGCAGCGAGGAAGATCTTCCAGGTGGTCGATGAACTCAAAGGCTTCCTTCTGGCCGCCCTTGATGTCGAAGGTGAAGAGGACGCACGCCGTTGGGGAAGTACTTCGTACAGGGCGTGGTCGGGATGGTCCGGCAGGCTGGGATTGATTGACGTGGGCCACCTTCGGGTGATGTTCAGGAACTCGACCTTCTTGGTGTTCCGTTGTGGCCGGTCAGACGCAGAGACAGGGTCTCGGTGCCCTGCAGCAGCAGCAGGCGTTGAACGGACTGATGCAGGCGCCGGTGTCACGCAGGATGATGGCGCGGACGCAGGTAACAAAGGCGGCCAGGGCCAGCGTCCACAAAGCTGACACCGTGGTAGCTGGGGTTCAGCTCGAGAAAGCAGGAAACTTGCCGTTGGCCTTCCAGTCGAACTTGCCGGAATCAACGATGATGCCGCCCAGGGTGGTGCCGTGCCCGCCGATGAACTTGGTGGCGGAGTGAACAACAATGTCAGCGCCGTGCTCAATGGGGCGGATCAGGTACGGGCGCCGAAGGTGTTGTCGATGACCAGGGCAGGCCGTGCTTGTGGGCAATCTCGGCAATGGCGTCAATGCCGGGAATGTCAGAGTTGGGGTTGCCCAGGGTCTCCAGGTAGATGGCGCGGGTGTTGTCCTGAATTGCACCCCTCGACCTCGGCCAGATTGTGGTGGGCATCCACAAAGGTGGTGGTCACGCCGAAAGCGGGCAGGGTGTTCCAACAGGTTGGAGGTGCCGCCGTGAATGGTTTTCTGGGCAACGATGTGACCGCCGTTCTGGGCCAGGGCCTGATGGTGTGGCGGCAGCGCCGGAGGCAACGGCCAGAGCGGGCAACACCGTTCTCAAGGGCACGATGCGCGCTATCGAACACATCCTCGGTGGTGTTGGTCAGACGGCCGTAAATGTTGCCGGCGTCCTTCAGGTCGAAGCGGTCAGCGGCGTGCTGGGCGTATATGGAACACGTAGGAAGTGGTCTGGTAAATAGGCACGGCGCGGAATCGGTGACGGGGTCAGCCTGCCCCTGGCCAACATGCAGCTGCAGGGTCTCAAAATGGTATTTACGCTCGCTCATGATAAAATCCTCATTTCTGTTATTTGTTATTTTTGATAAAGAAAGCCGGGGCTCCCGATGGTATATATAGCTCCTGACAGAATAACAGGACAGCGCCGTTTTACCATTTAATGCAAAGCGTACCGCGCCCTGCACCCGACCTGTTCCGCCCGGGAGCAGCACATTCGGCCACAACGGAAATTCTGCCGCAGCAGGCTGCCAGAACAGTAGTCATACGCACACCTCCTTTTTTGGCACATACAGGGTTCTCGCAAGAACAAACCTATGTGATTTGTAGGTTGTTTGTATCATATCATGGATAAACCGCCTTGTCAATAGGAAAATAATTTTTACGCAAAAAATGGCAGTGCCGGAGGGGGGTTTCGGCTCATTTAACAACAACGTTAACCCAGAGGTGGGGCGGGGGATGTTAAAAGCCCGCCTCTGTTGAATCTGCCACGCAAAAAAGGGGAGGGACTTGCCCCTCCCTGCGATACCTATTTATATTCACAAAATCGCCGCCGCCGACTACGATGTCGCCATCGTACAGCACTCACGGCCTGGCCGCGGGTGATGGCGCTGCTCATCGAATTCCACTTCCACCTTGCCGTCCGGCAGCGGGCGCACGGTGGCGGGCTGCTCGGGCTGGCGGTAGCGGGACTGGCCTTTACCCGCATGGGGGGTGCCACGATGGTCTTGCCTTCGTTTTCCGGCCGCTTTGCCAGCTGCGTGGCCGCCCACAGCGCCGCGCCGGAGGAAATGCCCGCCAACAGCCCCTCTGCGCGCGCCAGCTCCCGGCCGGCGGCGAACGCCTCCTCACTGCGCACCGTAATCACCTCGTCATAAACGCCGGTGTTCAGCACCTCCGGCACGAAGCCGGCGCCGATACCTTGAATCTTATGCGGCCCGCTCTTTCCTTCGGACAGGACGGGGAGTCCTTCGGTTCCACCGCCACCACCCGGACGGCGGGATTTCTGCTGCTTGAGATACTCCCCCACGCCGGTGAGGGTGCCGCCGGTGCCGACGCCTGCCACAAAAATGTCCACCTTGCCGTCGGTATCCTCCCAAATTTCGGGGCCTGTAGTGGCCTTGTGGACAGCCGGATTGGCCGGGTTCACAAACTGCCCGGGAATAAAGCTATTGGGAATTTCCTTGGCCAGCTCATCTGCCTTGGCAATAGCACCCTTCATGCCCTTGGCACCGTCCGTCAGCACAAGCTCTGCCCATAGGCTTTCATCAGCTGGCGGCGCTCACGCTCATGGTCTCCGGCATCACAATGATGATCCGGTAGCCCCGGGCCGCAGCAACCGACCTCGGCGTCGGCTCGTCGATCATCGCCGGCGATGCGGTCCTTGACAGAGCCGTCCGGGTTGAAAGCCCAGCTCCGGATCGTCGATGGCGCATACGGTCCCTTCACGCTGCCGGCGGGGTGAGTTCCAGCAGCGGAGTATGGCCGATCAGCTGGTCAGCGGAATGTGTACCATTTTGCTCATGGTGGTGTCCTCCTACCATTTATATAAGGTAATTGTTTATGTTATTGTACGTTCTTAAAGGCTCCCTCTGCGAGGGTGACTCCCCATTTAGTATTCTGCCGCAGTTATCAGAGGGCCTTTGCTCACTGACAGCGGCTGCTATCAACATCTCCACATGGAATTCGTTTTCATATATTCATACCTCACTTGTGGGTTGATTGGATTGTACCGCCAATTCCTATTTGTCAATAGGGTTTGAGGGAATTTTTTATTTTGCCCGCCCCTGTTGCATTCCCATTTACCGACCTGTATAATAGGAATATAGAACAAAGGGTACCACACATGATGATTTCCACGAAAGGCCGTTATGCGCTGCGGGTCATGGTCGATCTTGCCGGAACCAGCGCGATGGCTATATCCCCCTGAAAGATCGCCTATCGGCAGGACATCTCGGAAAAATATCTGGAGGCCATCGTAAAGGGCTGGTGAAGGAGCGTTACCTCACCGGCCTGCGGGGCAAATCCGGCGGTTATCGGTTGACCCGTGCGCCGAGGATTACACCGTGGGCGCCATCCTGCGCATTACCGAGGCAGCCTGGCCCCCGTGGCCTGCCTGGAGCAGGAGCATGTGGACTGCCCCGCATGGCGGACTGCCGCACGCCTGCCCATGTGGCGAAAGCTGAACACGATGATCCAGGACTTTTCGACTGCATCACCCTGGCGGACCTGATGGACACGGATCAGGTGGGGAACGATTACGTTATTTGATATTGAAAGGCTCCCTCTGCGAGATAGCCTCCCCCCCCGCTTCGCGAGGAACCCCCTCAGGGGGCCTTTTATCGGCATCCAATCCCCCTTTTTGTCTCATTTGACAGTTTTCGACTTTTATTTATCGGCGGTTTCTATTGCTTTTTGTCATATCGTATACTATAATAAGGTATAAACTGTTAAGGCACATAATTCTAAGACTGCCGATACGGCGAGAGGCGAGTGCGGCAGATGCCCAAGCCAAAAGCGCGGGTAATACTTTGTGTATTATCAGGCATTTTAACGCTGCAATGCCGTGCCGCAGCTTCGCCAGGCGATGCCGCTTTCGTAGGCGGGAATTGTGCGGTATTTGCCTAAGCCCACCGCAGAGAAACTGGGGTACTGAATGAGCGATAAACAACGGATCTTAATAGCGGCGATTCAGAGATGAACCGCGCCATCCTTACCGAAATGCTGGGCGAGGAATACGAGATCCTGGAAGCAGAAAACGGACAGCAGGCCATCGAAATGATCGAGAAAAACAGCGGCATTGATCTGCTGCTGCTGGACATCATGATGCCGGTAAAGACGGCTTCGATATTGCTGACTGCCATGAATCAATATCACTGGATCGACGAACTGCCGGTCATCATGATCTCGGCCAGCGCCACCTCTTTCGTAGAGCGCGCCGCAATCTAGGCGCGACCAGAGGCTATATCAGCCGCCCTTTTGATTATGGCGGTGGTGCACCGCCGTGTGGTCAGCACCCTGATGCTGTACGGCAAGCAGAAGCGCCTGATGCAGCTGGTGGCCGACCAGATCTACGAAACGAAAATCAACTCGCTGATGATTACCATCCTCAGCCATATTGTCGAGTTCCGCAATGGCGAGGCAGCATGCACGATAACACACATCCGCACCGCTTCACCGAGATGATCCTGCGCTCATCACGATGACCATTAGTACCGCTGACCGAGACGGAGATCAGCCTCATCTCCATGGCATCCGCCCTGCACGACATCGGCAAGATCAACATTCCAACCATCCTGAACAAGCCGGGCAAGCTGACACCGGAGGAGTTCGAGATCATGAAGACCCACACCACCATCGGTGATAAGATTTTGCACGAGCTGCCGTTCGGGCAGGACGCGCCGCTGGTCAAGACCGCGCGTCAGATCTGCCACTGGCACCACGAGCGCTACGACGGCCGCGGCTACCCCAGCGGGCTGAAGGCGACGCATCTACATCGGTGCCCAGGCCGTAGCGCTGACCGACGTCTGCGACGCCCTGACCGGCTTGACGCTGCTACAAAAAGCCTTTGACAATGATACCGCGTTGCATGATCTTAAACGGTGAGTGCAGCGCCTTCAATCCCCTGCTGATGGAGTTCCTGGTGGAAGTCAGCGAGGATCGCGCGGCAAACTGCACAGCGGCGCGGTGGACCACGACTACCTGGCCGAAGCCCAGCAGATCTCCCGCCAAGGTTCTACTGGCAACAGCAGCCTGCCCGGCAGGACAACACCAGCCGTGCGCTGTCGGCATCCTCCATCAAGACGTTTCTTCCTCCACCACACCCACTCCCGGTGCAGTTCGACTACAGCGCCGCCACCAATGTGCTGACCCTTTCGGACTGCGCGGCGCGGCGGCGTCTGCCCCAGACCCAGCAGCTGACCGGGCGACCTCGCAGTATTTCTTTTCGCCGGATGATGCGCAAACTGCAAAACGGCTGCATGCCACTACTCCGCAGAATCCCGAGGGTAAAAATGCGCGCCCAGCTGCCGGTAGACGGCAAGTACCGCTGGTTCCGCGTTTACGCCCGGGCCATCTGGTCGGACGATGCCAACCCGGTCTATCTCGGCGCAGTGGTGAATGTCACCCCGTGCAGGACACAGAGCTGCCGGACAAGGGCGAAATGTCAAGGGCACCACCGAGGGCGTGCAGACCATGATGCGCGGCATGGAACAGATCTTTGACGTGGTGCGCCTGGTGGATGTGAAAAAAAAAGAATACTGTATGGACTTTGATGAAACCGGCAGCTGAAACCCCACCAATCACCCCTGCCATGCGGTGTGGAACAAGAACCTGCCCTGCAGCAACTGTTCGTCCTTCGCGCCTTTACCCAGCATAGCCAGATCTCAAACTGCTGGAGTTCAACGACGGCAAGACCTATCGGTGCTTTCAAGTATATTGAGGTGGACGGCACCCCCAACGTACTGGAACTGGTAAGTAAGCTGGAAGAAAACCCGCTGCTGACCGTGGACGGCCGCAACCTGCTGAGCGATAACATGAGCGCCCTGCAGCCAGGCCCTCTGCCGCGACCCCCTGACCAACGCCTACAACCGCCCGCTGTTACACCGAGCAGAGCGAGGCTTTCGCCAATGCCGAGGGCGTAGCGATGATCGACGTGGACAATTTTAAGGCCGCCAACGACACCTACGGCCGCAGGCCGGCGACGAAACAACTGCACCTGATCGTACGCGGCATTACCGACTGCATCCGCAGCAAATCTCGCTCATCCGCTACGGCGGGGACGAGTTTTGCTGTTCTTCCCCAGCATCCCCTCCGGACATTTTGCTTCCCGCCTGGAGGAGATTCGCCGCCGCCGGTGGAAACATCACCGTGCCGGGCTGCCCGAACTTCAAAGCCCACCGTCAGCATTGGCGGCGTGTGCAGTGCCCACCCGCTGGCCGATGCCATCCACCGTGCCGACCTGAAAATGTACGACGCCAAGCACAGGAAAAGCCACGTGTCCGTGTCCATTTACCCCCGCAACGGGGATTTTGATGTAGAATAAAGGAAGTTTAAAAAGGAGTATTCACGATCATGACCCTGCAGGAATTTTACACCCACGTGGCGGCAATTGCGATGACACCCTCCGCCGCATTCCCAGCAGAGCCATCGTGCGTAAAGTTTGTGCTGAAGTACTAACGACCCCAGCTTTGGCCAGCTGAAAGACGCCCCTAGCCGCCCAGGATTGGGAGACCGCGTTCCGGAGCTTCCCACACACGCTGAAAGGGCGTGGCCCAGGGTGAGGGATGGAGCATCTGTATCAGGTATCCTCGGCCCCTGTGCGGGCTGTGCGCGGCCCCAAGCCCCTGACCGACCCTGCCTGTGGCCTCCAGTAGAGAGGCCCATGCCCCAGGTGTTGGCAGCGATCCAGGAGCTATGGCACCTATAAAGGCTCCTCTGCGGGTGACTCCCACAGTGGGGAGATGCACTAAAAGCATTGGAGGAGCCTGGCCGCGTAAGCGGTGTCAGCAGAAGCTGACTGAGGAGAAACAATTATTTTAGGGCAATACCGCATAATTCCTAAGTGCCGCTCCGGCAGGAATTGTGCGGTGTTGCCTTCTCTCCTCACCCGCTTCATGAGAGCCCCCCCTCAGAGGGCCCATTCTCTCTGTCAGGAGTGTTGCCACGATGAATGCTGCAGAACGTCCTGCCTTCTGCGCGGGTCCCTGGCCCTGGCGGCGAGCGCTGTTGCTGCTGGGCAGCCTGTTCCTCTCCTGCCTTGGCACCATGCCCAGGCTGAGGGAGACTCCTCTACCCAAAAGCTGCGGGTGGGTTGCTATGCCCTGCACCTGCTGATGGCCGAGG
>VOFB01000513.1_pt1 | contig 22955 bp, 32 predicted proteins | sample 5384141 | NCBI WGS metagenome assembly VOFB01 (sample SAMN12384721, study PRJNA508395) | human gut metagenome | isolation source: healthy gut A | host: Homo sapiens | reverse complement strand
GTGTCTGATAATTGGTAACATAACTCTTTGCTGTATCAGATAACGCATCGTATGCTGTTCTTCTTTGCCCACGATAACAGGTTCACTTTCTAATGTAACAGTTCCGATACTGTTGATCGTATTGACAACCGCAGCTGCCTCTTTCTGTTTCACACTGTCACTTTCCGTTCCCGGAAGATTATAAACCAATACGCAGTAACCCTTGTCGATCGTCTCATATATCTTCTTTGCTGCCGCATATGGAAGATTGATACATCCATGGGAACCTCTTGTCTTGTAAATGTCTCCACCAAATGCTTTTCTGGATGTCAGATCATGCATGCCGATATCTCCGTTAAATGGCATCCAATATGTAACAGGAGTTTCATAATCCGGTCCACGTAAAACAGCATTCAATGTTTTATAGGTAAGCATAAATGCTCCACCCGGTGTTGTATGCCCTTTTGCCACGTTTCCGGATACAAAGTCAGACTCGGTCACCAGCACCCCATCTTTATATACAAACAAATGCTGTGAAGTAAGGTTAATCTCCACATAGGAATTACCATAATCATTTTCACCATGACTGTTTGCAGTCTGCGCATAAACCGGTTCACGTTCCACTTTTTTTCCGGCTTTCAGATCATCTAAAATCTGTGCCACTTCCTCGGAATTGTTGATTTTCCATCCATAAGGTCCATTGAGATCGTCACAGTGGAACCATAAGATGTTTTCAGCTCTTTCGGTTTATAACAGGTATTATATTTACTTGCAAGCTCCTTTACAAAGGAAAGAACACCTTCCTCGTCCACCACAAGATTTAAATCATCGTCCACGGAAAGCCACTCGGAAATACGCTCCCCATCCAGCACTTCTTTTGCAACGTCAAAATCATAAGTGATCGTAGTTCCCACATAGCTGTTCATCTCATCAATGACTGCCAACAGTTTTTCATTATCGTCTTCAACCTCCGGCTTCACATAACAGTCTGCCTCATCCAGATCAAGTTCATCTGCGAGAACTAAAATGGAATCCTCCACCGCTTTTTTGAAGGCACTTTTATCAATGGTCGTACCATAATCTGCCGGAACTAAAGAATAGCCATCTGCTGTGTACGCTGAAACCGTTGCATCCACGGGTTCGCGCTGTGCGCCAGCCTGCATACAGTTTAACGCCTGAAGCTCGCTGTCCAATGCATCCTCATCAAATGTCACAACCTTAGCCAGTTCCAGATTCTCATGTTTAAACAGTGTGACCACCCATGCGAAACCATTCTGTCCATTCAATAATTCTTCCACTTCGCCATTGAACACCGGTGCAATTTGAATAGCATCTCCTGCAATGCTTTCCTGTCCCTCCTCACGTTCCACGAGATTCAGCACATAGCTGTCAATCTCCTCTGTGATAAGACTGCTCCATCTTTTCCACCGATCTGCCGCCAGCTTTAATTCCATCGATGGTCGTACCAAAGCAGAAATGGCTCTGGAAAAAGATTCCAAATCCAACATAAACAATAGCCAGACATGCCACGACAATTCAATCGTCATAAAAATCTTCTTTTTGTCTCTGGATTTTACTGCCGTATTTGCCTGTGTCAGATCCTTTTTTTCTTTTTTCATAATTTTTCCTCTCACTCTTTTGTAGCTTATTCAAAAGACGTATCAATATGCGCCTATTTTCAGCAAAACCATACTCTATTATAGGTAGAAAAAGGGCTTTGTCAACAATTTGCGGCAATCGTAATATTTGCGTAATGAATTTGTTTCAATTCGTAACAATGATGGTAAAATTTTTCTTCTGAAATTGTTTGTAAGGTTGCACAAAAACCAGACATTTACCTTAAGAAATCTTTAAATATTCAATAATCTTTCTTAAAAAAAGAGAAAGGGAATTGTTTCCTAAAAATCACTATGTTATAATCGCACAATGTAAGGAAAAAGAATTTATTTTTTATAAAAATCTGTTAGGAAGGTGATATTTTGAAGACAGATATGAAAAAAGCAGACTCAATGCTTTTATCGAGAAAAACAAACATGCTTTTTTGCTTCTTTATTTTTGTATCTATTTTCCATGGTTTCATCATCTGGAACGAACCGTGACCACGCATTTTCATGTGATCCATACCGCATTGGATGACATGATCCCATTTTGTGAATACTTTATTGTTCCTTATCTTTTATGGTTTGGATATGTCGCGTGGGCAGTCGGATATTTTTATTTTAAAAAATAAAGATGAATATTTTAAACTCTGTGCAATGCTTTTTTTACCGGAATGACCGTTTTCCTTGTGATCTCAACGATCTATCCGAATGGTCACTATCTGAGACCAGCTTATTTTGAACATAATAATATTTTTATCCAGATGGTAAAATGGCTTTATGCAACCGATACACCGACAAACCTGTTTCAAGCGTACATGTCTTTAACTCCATCGCCGTGAATATTGCCGTATGGCACAGTGACAATTTCAAAAAAGAACAAAGCTGTACGCTATGGTTCCGCTGTTTTGATGGTACTCATTATCTTATCCACAATGTTTTTGAAACAGCACTCCGTTTTCGACGTTGTCACCGGTATGGTACTTGCCGTATTTATGTACTCCGTTGTATACACAACCAACTGGGCTGCTGTCACCGTTGCAAAACCGGTGCGCAAGCCAGACAGATCTAACTATGTTTTTACCACAATTTCAGTAGCTGGATTCCTGTTTTCATAACTTTATACTTCACATCCTCAAGTTCTGCTGCAGCATTTTTCAGCTCCTTGCGGATTTCAATATGCTTTGCGGGCAATGCGTCTCACACTTTCCACAGGAAATACACTGGGATGCACTGCTCGTATCTTTTCGAAATGCAGTACACTGCAGGTAATCTCTTCTTCCCGATTTTTTTCCTTCGGAATACATCGCATTATAACAGCGGAATGTACCCGGAATATCCACTCCTTTTGGGCATGGCATGCAGTAACCACATCCTGTACATCCCACTTTTACATTTTTCTTAATCTCATCTTTTACCTTTTCGATCAGCTCCCGGTCGGATGGTGTGAACATCCACCAGTGACTCGCTGGCAGTTTTTACATTCTGTTCCACCATCTCCATGGAATTCATGCCGGAGAGCACGCAGGTCACTTCCGGCTGGTCGTAAAGACCATTTCAACGCAAGTTCTGCCGGAGTGCGATGTTTTTCATCCCTGCGGAATAACTCTTTCGCAGATTCCGGGAGAAGGTTCACCAGACGTCCGCCACGAAGCGGCTCCATGATAATAACCGGAAGTCCTTTCCGGTTCGCATAACGCAGTCCCTCCACGCCCGCCTGCGAATGTTCATCCATATAATTGTACTGGATCTGACAGAAATCCCAGTCGTAAGCATCTACTAACTGACAGAACATCGCGGAATTACCGTGATAGGAAAATCCGATCTGCCGAATCTGCCCGGACGCTTTCTTCTCCCTGATCCACTCTTCCATCCCCAGTTTTTTCAATTTCTCCCAGGTTGGAATGTCCGTCAGCATATGCATGAGGTAATAATCAATGTAATCGGTCTGCAGGCGGCGCAGTTTCCTCCTGAAACATTTTTTCCACGCCATCGATCGACTTGATCAGATAATGCGGAAGCTTTGTGGCAAGGTTGATTTTCTCCCTGCAATGATTCCGGTGTAAAATTTCTCCCACTGCCACTTCATTTCCAAGCATACACGTAGGCAGTGTCAAAATAATTGACCCCCGCCTCAATTGCCGCCATCACTTCGTTTTCTGCTTTGTCAAGGTCTGCGCTGTTCCCCTTTTTCGTAAAACGCATACAGCCGTAGCCCAGCGCAGAAATATCGTTTCCATATTTATCTTTCCGATATTGCATGCTGCTATCTCCTCTCGGTGTTTAATGCCTCCAGTTCTTCCATCCAGATCCGTGCAGACGCATCCGAAGGCATACGCAGATCTCCGCGCGGAGAGACAGCAACGCTTCCGACTTTTGGTCCGTCCGGCAGGCAGGAACGCTTAAACTGCTGTGTGAAAAATCTCCGGTAAAAAGTTTTTAACCATTTCAAAATGGTTTCATCATCATAAGTTCCCGCAAAAGCAACTTTTCGCCAGACGGTAAACCTTTGCCGGTGCGTAGGAAAGACGCAGCATATGATACAGATAAAAATCATGTAATTCGTAAGGACCGACCAAATCTTCGGTCTTCTGGGAAATCTTCCCATCCTCCGGCGGTAAAGTTCCGGTGAAAACCGGTGTATCCAAAACATCGAGAAGAACCGCTTCTAACGCTTCATCCCCACAGGTATCCGCATAATAACGCACCAGATGGCGCACCAGTGTCTTTGGCACCGATGCATTGACCGCATACATGGACATGTGATCTCCGTTGTAAGTCGCCCAGCCAAGTGCAAGCTCCGACAAATCTCCGGTTCCGATGACCATTCCGCCGGACTTATTTGCAATGTCCATAAGAATCTGGGTTCTCTCACGTGCCTGTCCATTCTCGTAAGTCACATCGTGCACTTTCGGATCCTGTCCGATATCTCGGAAATGGATATTGACCGCATCCCTGATACTGACTTCCATAAAATCCGCATTGAGACATTTGATGAGGCTCACCGCATTATCGTAAGTACGATCCGTTGTTCCGAATCCCGGCATTGTCACAGCCTTAATATTTTTATAATCCATGCCGAGCAGATCAAATGCACGCACCGTCACAAGCAATGCCAGTGTAGAATCCAATCCACCGGAGATACCGATCACGGCAGATTTGCAGTGTGTGTGCTCCAGACGTTTTTTCAGTCCCATCGCCTGAATGGATAAAATCTCATCACAACGGCGCTCTCTGTCTGTCTTACTGCCCGGAACAAACGGCATTGGATCAATGTATCGGGTCAGTTCCGTCTCTTCTATTTTCAATGCAAATGGAATTTCCGTGTAACCGTCCATTCTGGTTTCAAATGTAGTCATTCTGCGGCGCTCTGCATTCAGACGCAGAACATCGATCTCCGAATAAACTGTTTCATTCGCAAAACGTTTCGCTTTCTTTAAAATCCTTCCATTTTCCGCAATGATATTATGCGCGGAATAGACGACATCCTGCGTGGATTCCCCATCTCCGGCACTCGCATAAATATAGCCGCACAGAAGCCTTGCAGACTGTCCGCCAACCAGCTCCTCGCGGTAAATGTCTTTTTCCGGTCGTCTCATCCGATGCTGACAGATTGACAATGACATCCGCACCGTTTAACGCATGACGGATACTCGGCGGATTCGGGGTCCAGAGATCCTCGCAGAGTTCCACACCGATTTTCAGTTCCGGCATGGTCTGACAGGTAAATAATAACTTTTTGCCCATTGGAACCACTTCTTCTCCGAGGCTTACCTGCACCGTTTCTTCCATTCCTCTTGTAAAATGTCTTGCCTCATAAAATTCATTGTAATTTGGCAGATATGTTTTCGGCACAAAACCAAGCACTTTTCCATTGCTTACAGCGGCAGCCACATTATAAAGCTTTCCGTTGTATTCGAGTGGAAGTCCCACAAACACGATGCAGTCAATGCAAAGGTAAACGCAGCGATCTCAAAAGGAGCGACTGTCTTGCTTCACGCAGCATTTTTTCCTGTAAAAAAGGTCACTGCACGTATAACCCGTAATACAAAGTTCCGGGAGTACAATGATCTTTGCCCCTCCTTCTCTGCCTTTTTGATCTCTGCGCAGATTAACGCAGTGTTCTCTTTCGTATCCGCAACTACAATTTTCGGGGTGACGGCTGCCACCTTGACAAATCCCTGTTTCACTACTTTCTCATCTCCTTCAGTTCGTCCACTTCAAAATGATATGCCTTGTTACAGAACTGGCATTTTACTTCAATCGCTTCACCATCGTTGATAATATCGTCCAAATCTTTTTTGCTCAAGGTTGAGATTGCACGGGAAACGCGCTCTTTGGAGCAGTCACACTGGAATGCTGCCGGGAGTGTATCCGTGATCTCTAGTCCAAAATCACCCAGAATGATCTCTAAAATCTGCTCCGGTGTGTTCCCCTCTTCCAACATCTCAGTTACAGATGCGATCTCACTGATTTTTTTCTCCAATGCATCCACAACTTCATCCGGGGTAAACGGCATCAACTGAATAATAAATCCACCTGCCTGCTTTACAGAACCGTCCACATCTACTAAAACGCCCAGTCCTACTGCGGAAGGAACCTGTTCTGAAGTTGCAAAATAATAGGTTAAATCCTCTGCGATCTCTCCGGTCTGTAGTGCGATCTGTCCCACATAAGGCTCTTTTAATCCCATATCCTTGATGACGCTCATAACACCAAGCCCAAGTGCCCCGCCTACGTCTAATTTGCCCAACGCATTCGGTGGCAGTTCCACATCTGCCACTCTCGGAAATCCCTTGACATGTCCTGCGGAATCTGCTGTCACAGTCAGCCCCTGCGCCGGTCCCTGACACTGGATCTGTACTGTGAGAAGATCCTTCTCACCCTTCATCATGGTTCCCATCATGGCCGCACCAGATAATAATCTACCCAGAGCTGCTGTGATCACCGGGCTTGTGTTATGGTCTTTTCTTGCCTCTTCCACAATGTTTTTGGATGTGATTGCAAATGCGCGGATGGAATGATCTGCCGCAGTTGCTCTTACAATATAATCGTTCATGTTTTTCCTCTTTTCCTGTTATTTTATATTAAATTGCGAAACCCCTCATAATCTTCTTTCAATTGTTCGAAATTAACAAAAACATTCAAGACACGCTCTCGCTACGTGTCGCTCGCTACTAAGAAGCCAGGCACAACTTTCCGTTGTACCAGCCTTCTAAGTACCAATCGAACTTGTTCGATTTTGGCTCACCAGTGTCTTTCATGTCTTTGTCAATTTTTCACAATTCAATTTAGGTTTTTATGGGTTTCGCAATTACCTATGTTATTCTATATTTTCTGTTATATCATGTGCAAAGGCTTTATGATCGACATTCGCCGTTCGCCGAATGCATAAATGCATTCTTCTCACTTGCGCTCATTATATCATATTCCTTAAATCACCTTCGGTCTTGCAATGATATACATGCGCTCACTCTCTGCGTCACCGGATCATGGGTAAACGCGTCATACGCTGCTCCATGCCTGCCTGCAAAAGCAGCTCTTTCACCTGCTCTAATTCGTAGGCTTTCTGATAATGAAGTTCCTCGTATTTCCGATAGAGGTCACTTTCCTCCCCGGATAAAAAGCGTCAGGTCATACTCATTGACCATCTCATCCTCATAAAAATAGTTTTCCCAGATGAAACTGCTCTCTTCCCGGTTTTCACTGATGGTGCATTCTCCCATCAGATCCCGGTATTTATGCACGGTGTTCAGATCAAAAATAAACACACCGTCCTCTGCGAGATATTCTTTTACCAGTTCAAATACTTTTTTCAGATCTTCCGGTTCCAAAATATAGTTCATGGAATCGCAGACACTTACTACTGCCCGGATGGTTCCATACAATTCAAACTCCCGCATATCCTGAAGAAGATATAAAATATCATTCCGCTCTTCTTCCTCCTGGCGCTCTCCTGCGATCTCTAACATTTCGGCAGAATTGTCCACTCCCACCATATCATAGCCTGCATCTGCCAAAAGCCTTGTCATTTTTCCAGTACCACAGCCGAGTTCCACCACGGTGCCATCTGTCACCTGATACTCCTTTAACAGACTGATAAGATATCTGCTCCACTCCTCATAAGGTACATTATCCATAAAAAGATCATATACCTGTGCAAAACTGCTGTATGCTTCCAATGTTTTCTCTCCTTGATTATTTTTTCACGAACCTTTATACTACTAGAGAAGCAAGATCCAATATTCTTAAGGTTTTTTCCTTTTGATATCCCGATAGTATAAAGTGAGGTTTTTTATGCCCGAGAATTACGACCATTATATCACAAAAAACATAAAAGCATTATATAAACGGCGACTTTTTTCACCAATTGTATATCTGATCATCGTGATCGTACTATGGCATGTATTTTCACTGACGGATCTTTTATTTCCGGTGCAGCTGACGGATGATGTTACGACTGGAATCTGCCTACCGGAATGACGCTGCCAACATGCATACCACACTGACAGATTTAAAATTCACCGGATACACCCGAAGCAACTTTGCCGGGACTTCCGGTTATTATTATTACACGATCCGGAATGATGAATGTATCATCGTACTGCTTTCTCCTTCTACCTGTGAAGAAGGGCTTCCTTCCATTGATGAAGTAAAATTGACGGGAAAAATCAAAAAGTCCTCTGAATCTTTCCATGCACTTTTAAAAATATGGCAGAAGATTTAAGCTGGACAGAAAGCGGTATCCAGAGTAAAGTATCCGGATATTATATCAGTGAACCGGATTACAATCGTACCATAAATACGATTCTTTTACAGTCATATTTGGCACAGGTATTTATGCGATTCTTTGTCTTGTGCTTTATATTCTGTTTATTTTCTTTCCGGTACTCTCGCCGTGCTGTCAGGATCTCGCCCTGTTTGGCAATCCGAAGAAGCTGCTGGAGCAGGCGGAAGAAGAACTTGCAACACTGCCGCAGCTTGCAACGGAGGATATGTTTATCACCGAACATTATTTTATTGAAACCTCTATTTATGGAAATGCGATCATCCCGATCGACCAGATTATATGGATTTATAAGTACTCCACTCTCCATAAGTTTTTCTGGTACCATTTCAGCATTTCCTATACGCTGCACATCAGTGCCAACAAGCATCTGTATCTGCAATGTCCGAAAAATATCAAATCCGATATTGATGGTATCATGGATTACCTTGCGGAGGCAAATCATAACATTCTGGTCGGATTCAATGAGAAAAACCGGTTGGAAGTACCGAAAATACAGGGAACGCCGATGCACTTTGAGAAATTTATCGCCTTCCTAAAAAAGCGGATTTGATGTCAACCGGAGTTTAACTTACGTAGTGTCGCAGATTTTGTGGTGCTTTTATGGCTTGTGAAGGGCAGATATAAGCGCCCTCTCACAAGTCAGAATTTATATGTAATTATAAAGAAAAATCGGTACAAACGAAATATTATGTTTCTGTTCGCTAGACATTCCGATGGAGTTCTAAGCAACAATCATGTTCAGCAAAAAGCTTCCATGATTGTTAGAATCCCATCTTCATAGCTCACGAAGAAAATAATATTTGTTTATACCGTTTTTCTTTCATTTACGTTATGGATGACTTGTGAGTGGACGCTTATATTTGCCCAATCAACATCATGAATCGCACCACAAAATCTGCAATTTACGTTATGGAACTCACGGTTATGGGATGAGTGCCTATGAGATAACGCAAAATTCAAGAGGTTCAATGCCTTATGATTCGTCGATGTTAAAGGGCACACCTCCCGGAGTTTCATCTTTGGGTTCTGCCGCTCGTATTCTGGATTGACGGATTTTCACAATCTGGATATTGCGTGCCACACAGTCTTGGCTCAATAAAAAATAGAACTGATTTGTTTTCAGGATTTTGGGAGCGGCCGGTTCTTAGAAAGCAGACATTGCGATTTCAAAAGACAATGTAATTGGATTTTGAAATCACGATGGATGCTTTCTTAGTACCGTTGCCAGCGACAACAAGCGGAAGCGCTCCTGAAAACAAACAGTTCTATTTTTTATGTTTATAAATACTTTATAGGCATGCAATTAACATAACCTACGAAAATCCGTAACACCACCTACAAGTGGCGGTTTATAAGTCAAACTCCGGTTTATCAGAAATCCACCTCGGTATCATAGTAGCAGCATTTCAGCAGCTTCTCCATCTCTTCCTGGCTCGGCTGTCTAGGATTGGAACCGGTACATGCATCTAAAATCGCATTGGCAGCGATCTCCGGCAGTCTCTCTAAGAACACCTCTTCCGGAACGAAGCCCTGCTCTGTCGGGTAGCTGTCTGCACCATAATTTTTGATGCAGTGTGGAATCTTAAGGTCATCATTCTTCTTGCGCAAGTATGCAATGAGCAATGCAACTTTTCTCATCTAAGCTGTCTCCGCCCAGTCCCATGAAATCTGCGATCTCGCCGTAGCGCTTTTTCGCAGTCTCATCCTTGGCGTTGAATGCGATGACCTTCGGCAGATACATTGCGTTTGCATTGCTCCATGAATAATATGAGCGCCAAAATCGGCAAATGCAGCGCCTGTTTTATGCGCCATGGAATGAACGATACCAAGCAGAGCGTTGGAGAATGCCATTCCGGCAAGACACTGCGCATTGTGCATGGAATCTCTCTTAGCCATATCTCCGTTGTAGGAATCAACCAGATCATTCTGGATCATTTTGATTGCATGTAATGCCAGTGGATCGGTAAAGTCACAGTTAGCGGTAGAAACATATGCCTCGATCGCATGTGTCATAGCATCCATTCCAGTATGTGCAACTAATTTCTGTGGCATTGTCTCTGCAAGATCCGGATCAACGATTGCCACATCCGGTGTGATCTCAAAATCTGCAATTGGATATTTGATACCTTTTTCATAATCGGTAATAATTGAAAATGCGGTCACCTCCGTCGCTGTTCCTGATGTGGAAGAGATTGCACAGAAATGAGCTTTCTTTCTAAGCGCCGGGATGCCAAATACTTTACACATATCCTCAAACGTGATATCCGGGTACTCGTATTTGATCCACATCGCTTTTGCTGCATCGATCGGGGATCCGCCGCCCATCGCAATGATCCAGTCCGGTTCAAATTCCATCATTGCTTTTTGCACCTTTCATCACGGTTTCCACAGAAGGATCCGGTTCGATGCCTTCAAACAACTGAACTTCCATTCCGGCTTCTTTCAGATACTGCTCTGCCCTGTCGAGAAATCCGAACCGCTTCATAGAGCCACCGCCAACACAGATCATTGCCTTTTTTCCCTTGAATGTCTTTAATGCCTCCAGAGCACCTTTTCCATGGTATAAATCTCTTGGTAACGTAAATCTTGCCATTGTAAAAACCCTCCTATAAAATATGTATGTGCCTGTTTTGATTGTTATATTCTTAACAATCAGACCGCCTATATTACCTCGTGATTTCACATCACTTGTGCTTATTATACCATACACCTTATTTTATAAAAGGGTTTTTATACATTATTCACAAATTTTTCATGTATTTTTTAACAAACAAATTTCTAATACAATTTTAATCCACTGCGCACCGGTTCACTTGTCAGATCCACACCCAGCTTCTTAAAAATTTTAATATCCACTTCAGAGAGCATTACGGAAGTGTGCACGCATCCACGAAGCGCCGGAAGCTGCTCCAATGCTTTTTTTGCATTTTCATTGGTCACCGCAGCGAGCGAAAGGGCGATCAATACCTCATCGGTATGAAGTCTTGGGTTCTTTCCACCAAGGAAACGGACTTTTAAGTCCTGAATCGGTTCGATTGCTTCCGGGCGGATGAGTTTTTCGTCATGTTCAATACCAGCCAGATGTTTTAATGCATTCAGGAGCAGTGCTGCAGATGCGCCAAGGAAATCAGACGTTTTAGATGTAATGATACAGCCGTCTGACAGTTCAATGGCTGCTGTTGGAACACCAAGCTCCTCGGCACGTTTTTTGGCTGCAACGGTGACATGTCTGTCGTCTGTTGTGATCTTCGCCTGTTTCATCAGAAGTTCGATCTTATAAACTTCGTTTTCCGTTGCTTCCTCTTTGACCAGTTTGTTTACCGCTGTGTAATAACGTCTTATGATCTCCATTTTGGAGGCTTCACAGCATGCCTCGTCATCGATGATACAGTTTCCTGCCATGTTGACACCCATATCAGTCGGTGATTTATAATAAGTATTTTCTCCGTAAATCCCTTCAAAAATAGCGTTCAAAACCGGGAAGATCTCAATGTCACGGTTGTAGTTGACCGTCGTTTTTCCATAAGCTTCCAGATGGAACGGGTCAATCATGTTAACATCATTCAGATCAGCGGTAGCAGCCTCATAAGCCAGGTTTACCGGATGTTTCAGAGGAAGGTTCCAGATTGGGAAGGTCTCAAATTTTGCATAGCCGGCTTTTGTTCCACGGATATTCTCATGGTAAAGCTGGGAGAGGCAGGTCGCCATTTTTCCGCTTCCAGGTCCCGGTGCGGTGATCACAACTAATGGTCTGGTCGTCTCGATATAGTCATTCTTGCCGAATCCGTTCTCACTGACGATCAGCGGAATGTTTGCCGGATAGCCCTCGATCTTATAATGCTGATATACTTTAATGCCTCTTTTTTCCAGTTTTTCACGGAACTGTACGGCACCGCTCTGTCCTGCAAACTGCGTGATGACAACGCTTCCCACATACAGACCCTTTTTCTCAAACTCTCCGATCAGCCGGACAACATCCACATCATAAGTAATTCCAAGATCCCCGCGGACTTTGTTCTTCTCAATATCTGCCGCACTGATCACGATCACGATCTCTGCCACATCCGCAAGCTGCATGAGCATTTGCAGTTTACTGTCCGGTGCAAATCCCGGCAAGACTCTGGATGCGTGATAATCGTCAAATAATTTTCCGCCAAATTCCAGATAAAGCTTGTCCCCAAATTGGTTGATCCGCTCTTTGATGTGCTCCGACTGAATTTTTAAGTACTTGTCATTATCAAACCCTATTTTCATCCCTGATATCCCCTTATTTTTCATTCACTTTTTTATTTACAAACATAAAGAATATTATACAATAAAACCGGCACTAAAATATACTCGAAATTTTCAATTTCCATCACAAATTTTAACGTAACATTTGAGAATTATTTTTGCAGATTTCATAAATAAAGGCTGACCCTTTCCGGATCAGCCTTATCATTAAATTCAATAACTGCTTTTTCTTCGCTGCAAATTCTTCTTCTGTAATGACTCCTGCATCCAAAAGACCTTTGTACTTCTGCAGCTGTTCGATCGTATCGCTCTCAGAAGATTGCTTCTGCTCTTCCAAAGATCCGGTCTCCTGCTTTGCAGCCTGTTTTTTCTCTCCCCCCGCTGTCATCTCTTTGACATTCGGATTCATCAGGTGTGCCAGATTGAGCGCCAGCGTGTGCAGACTCTCTGTTTTATCCTCATAGCAGCTCAAAACGCCTCGACACTTGGACTGTCACTGTCAAAGGAAACTCCTGTCCAATCCCACATAATATTATCCCAGTAAGGATGGTCAAACGTCAGCTCCACATGGAAGGTATCTGCCGGAGAAGCCACGTCAAAAGATGGTCTTGATGATACTCATGATAATGGTTATCATCTTTGTCATTTTCCTCATGCATCCGCTCCAGCCGCTCAAACATTTCATATTCCCTCATCTGCATCTGAAACTGTGCGATCTGCGGCTCCAGCTGCTTTACTTTTTCCGGAACTTTACTGTCGTAATGCTTTAATTCCTGATGATTTCCCTCAAATAAAACCCGGCTGTCCTCTAAAATACGGAAAGACTTTTAAATTGTCCGCCTGAAATGCGAGCGAATCTTTGTCACAGTTCACACGGAAAGTCCATGGAAAATATCTAATACCAGATCTCCACCAAACAGTCCAAAATTAAACGAATAGTTTTCCTCGAACTGATCTCTCAATGCCTGATTATCTTCGTAAAACTGGATGTACTGCTTAAAATCATCGATGGTCATCCGATCTGTCCTGCCTTTTGGCAGATAGATTTTTTTATCGCATTCCTTACAGATCGGTGTGTCCTGTATTTTTGTTGCAAGCAGCCGCGGTGTCGGATTCCCGCAGACCGGACATAATTTTTATTATTACTGAATAATCCCATATTAATCCCTTTCTGTGACAGATATTCTCTTTTATGAAAGCCAAGAATACCTGCAATTACATTTGTAGGAAACATACCAAGCGCACTGTTTAACTTTGTCACTGAATCGTTGTAGATCAAACGGCTGGTATATACCATGCGCCCATAACATTCCACCGCATCCATACATTTGGTATAGTTTTTATCTGCGCAGAGCAGTGGATTGCGTTCTGCTGCCAGACGGATGCTTTTTACGGTTTCCTCTATCACCTGCTCCTGCTCTGATACCTCCTCAGGTGCGGAGCGAGCAGTGATCACACTTCGTCTGGCTGCTGCACGCTCCACCAGCGGCTGTATGTCATCTGCTGCATATCCTTTCATAAGATCAAGCACTGCAAATAGTGCATCAAAACGTGAGGAAATCTGCACTCCGATCTGATTCATGGCATTTTGGATATTTCCGTCCATCACCGCAAACTTCCGCTGCACGGAGATGATCCAGAGAACAAGTAAAAGCAGGATCAAACCAATAATGACCAAGATTTCCATACCTAACATTTTTTCTTCTTAATCCTCCCTTCTTTGTGTGCTTATTTTGGCTTTCTCCTTTGTCTGAATCTACCATACACGATTTTCCCAAAAAATGGACGTACTGTCATGAATCGACCGTAAAATGTATTGAATCGACCATGTTCTTTCTTACTATTCATGTAGTTTATTCTATCAAAGAAAAACAGACCGTCATAAGACAGCCTGCTCTCCATTAAACGCATATTCCATATATGTATTTTTGATTTCCGAACATTTTCCATGCGGAATTGGGATTTCCGCATCATTTACCATTTTGATGGAACGGCTGGAAATATTCTGGATATACTCCATATTCACAAGGAAGGATCGGTGGGGACGGAAAAAATTGCTGTACTGCATCAGCTGTCCTGCCAGATCATCCAGACTCCCTGCGCTTTCCAGAACTGCTCCGTTTTCCCAGATGAAATAAAAGTTTTCGTCCCAGCACCTCGCAGTATTCCAGCTGCTGCAGATTGATCCTCGTAATACCGTCTTTACTGCGCAGGATCAGGCTGTTCTTCTTTTTTCTTCTCACACTCCGCCAGCACCGCATCCATCAGCCGGAAAAAGCTTTCCTCCCAGATCGGTTTCAACTGGTAAAAATAAGCTCCAACCGAATAAGATTCCACCGCAAACTCCGGGGATGAGGTCAGAAAAATAATTCTCATATTCGTGTCATACTGGCGGATCTCTTTTGCCACATCCATGCCATTCTGCCCCGGCATCACGACATCGAGAAATAATATATCCGGTCTTATGCCCTTCTCAATCTCCGTCAGCAGTTCAAACGGACTCTGGAATGCCACATAGGTAATATCCTCATTGCGTTCTACCCGGTAGCGGGCTAATAATTCGTTCATCTGATGAAGCACTTCCATATCATCATCACAAAACGCGATCTTTATCATAAAATTTTGTTTTCTCCTGCGTAATTATAATATTTCCATACCTCTTGTGATCCATTTTACTGTCACAGGAAGCCTGCAAAATGTTTTTTTCCACATATTATTATACTTCACAGAAGGAAAATGAAAAGCCAATGTCCGCTACCTCCGCAGATCCTCAAATGCTCCATACACATCCAGCGTTCCATACCCCCACGACGGATTCGGATAACTCCTGTCATCCGCCCGGTCTGCGCCGCGGATCAGCATATTTTTGATATCCGCAGAGGACATGAAAATCTGATTTCTTTTTACCAGTCCCCATTCCATGATCTGCGCACATGCCCCGGCTGTGATCGCTGCCGCCGCACTCGTCCCGGTCATGGTCACAAAACGGTTCCGCAGTCCCGGTCCATACACATTCACCGCCGGGGCACAGAAATCCGGCTTTACCTCACCGGAAAGTGTAAATCCCCTGCCCGAGTCCAGATACAGACCGCCATTTGCCACATTGTAGCCACCCGTGCTTATGACTTGCCCTGTGTTACCCGGCACGGTGATCGTATGATTCGGATTTGACCGCAGGAAAAAAACATTTCCACTCGTAAAATTCCGCATGGGAAGCCACATATTGTAATCGCCTGTCACAATGCTCTGCGGATACACGTTGATCGTCCAGATCCCCTGCGCTGCGTTTGAAAAACGTAAATAAATAAGCTGGTTTCCCTGCCGTCTGCCCGTCAGCCGGTAGTCGATGCTGACTCTTGTCTGCTCGAAAATAAAGACAAACTCCTGTCTTCCACCGCTCCGGTAAGGCACTTTTGGCAGCACTTCCCCAGTGGGCGAGCTGACCGATACCGCATAAAGCTCCGGCGCATTTGCCCACATCTCAATGAAAAAGCCCGGCATATTTTCCTCCACCGAGACTTCCACCGATTCGTACTCCATGTCCGGCTGTATTTTTCCAAGAAAATGATGTCTTGCATTCGCCTCGTTTCCTACTGCTGCCACACTGCATCTTTTCCGCCTTCTGGATACAATATCCAGATAAGTTGCCAGTTGTCCGTCCTTGCCACGGTTTCCCATGTTGCTTCCTAGTGCAATGCAGATCACAAGCGGCATATCCCGCTCCTTTGCCAGCCGGTCCAGATAGCTGACTGCCATCATGATATCATTCTCCTGATACGCCGGAACAGAATCCGGGATAAAATAAAATTCCCGCAGATAAGTTTTGCCTCTTTCAGTTTTACGACTGCGATCTCGGAAAACGGCGCCGCCCCGATAAAATTATCTTCCACATCCTCGCTTCCACATGCCACCCCGGCCAAAAGGTTCCATGTCCATTGGTATCCATGGACGGAACGGTTTCCAGCGGATTTTCTGCCCGGAGTGCGGCATTGATCTGCTCTGTCTTATACTCGAACCATATGCGATCCCCTCCGGCTTTGTTCCATCCCGGATCGTCTGATCCCAGATGCGGTAAATCCTTGTTGTCCCATCAGAATACTGAAATACCGGATTTCGGTAATCGATCCCGGTATCGATAAAATCCGATCATCACGCCCTGCCCTTTCAGTGCGAGTGCCGGCTGCTGCTGTAATTTTAATATCCCCGAAACCTCAAGCGCCGTCTCATCCAGAAGTCCATAGCACTTTGGAACAGAAGCATAGGAATCTGCCGGAAAATCAAATATCCGGAAAAAACTCCTCGGATAAAAATAAGTATCCTTTTTCCTCATCGATCCGCTGGATACAATCACTTGAAAGGTCAATCACATCCAAAACATCTTTCGATATGATAAAATCCACATAATCATTGGAATAAATCTTTTCTTCACAGTCAGACATAAAAAACTCCGCACACCTATCTTTACAATAAATGCCGGAGTTTTGTCCTTTATTCCTTTAAATTGCAGGCTTTTTCTTCGATCGCTGCACAGCCGCGCATCGTAATGAGCGGACCGCCCTTTTCTCTACATAATCTTTTGTGATCGTTACCATGCCGATATTGTCATCCTTCGGGATCTCATACATGATATCTAACATAAAATCTTCAATAATAGAGCGGAGAGCACGCGCTCCTACCTTTTTCTCTTTTGCTTCCTTTGCGATAGAATGAAGCGCATCCTCGTCAAATACAAGCTTTACCTCATCCATGGCAAGCAGCTTCTCATACTGCCTGATGATTGCATTCTTCGGCTCTTTTAAAATACGCACGAGCATATCTTCCGTTAGTGCCTCCAATGTGAACATGACTGGCAGACGTCCTAAAAATTCCGGGATCATACCAAATTTGCGCACATCTTCTGCCGTCACTTTTGAAGCAGGTTCTCGTCATTGTCATATTTGTCCTTCAGGTCTGCCTTAAATCCAATGGAAGCTTCCTTAGTTCAGACGCTCCTTAGATGATATCCTCAAGATCCGGGAACGCTCCTCCGCATATAAAAAGAATGTTCTTCGTGTTGACCATCGTCATCGGAACCATCGCATTTTTACTGCTTGCCCCTACCGGCACTTCCACTTCCGCACCCTCTAACAGCTTTAACATTCCCTGCTGAACAGATTCTCCGCTGACATCGCGCTGGTTTGTGTTGCGCTTCTTTGCAATCTTGTCAATCTCATCAATAAAAATAATACCGTGCTCTGCACGCTCCACATCATTGTCAGCAGCCGCTAACAGTTTGCTGACTACACTCTCGATATCATCACCGATATAACCTGCTTCTGTTAAGGAAGTGGCATCCGCAATTGCCAACGGCACATCTAAGAGGCGTGCCAGTGTCTGCACCAGATACGTTTTTCCGGAACCGGTCGGTCCGATCATCAGCATGTTGGATTTCTCGATCTCCACACCGTCCTGCACATCGGAGGCAATTCTCTTGTAATGATTGTAAACTGCTACAGACATGACTTTTTTTGCATGTTCCTGTCCGACCACATACTCATCCAGCGACGCTTTGATCTTATGTGGAGCCGGGATCGCATGAATATCGATCTCCGGCTTTCTCTCCTTTTGGTTTCTTTTTCTTGATCTTCTGGCTGTTTGGCATACCGCCCATCATATTTTGCAGATCAGAGAGATTGATCATGCTGATATTTGGCATCTTATCCAGATTCATATTATTAAAACTTCCCATGTTCATCATATCACCCATTGGGAATCCGGTGCCATTCATGCTGTCGAAAGTTCTCTGCATACAGTCATGACAGATGGAAATGCTGTTTGGGATCCTGATCATTTTTCCGGCTATGTGCTCCGGTCTGTGACAGATGTAGCAGATCTCCTCGTACTCATCATCCTTCTTCTCATCACTCTCCTTGCATCTGCCGTGCTGTTCACCACTTCTGCACTCTCTGCTTCCGTTGTATGTAAATTATTGTCAGAGGCTGCCGGCTCTTTGTTCTCTTCTCCGTCGATCACCTCTCTGAAATCATTATCTGACATTGAAATCTCCTTAATATCCCTGAAATTGCTTTCTGTTTTCGTCGCCCTCAAAAATGCGATGGGTTTATTATAATTCAAATAAAAAATGAATCACAACTAATTTGGCAAGATTTCATTTTTATTTAAGATATTTTCTTTTGAAAAGCATACTAATATTTGACCGTCCGGATTTTATGGGTTAGAATACAGCTACACACAAAAAAACTTTCGGAAAGGTGACTCATGTATACAAAAGAAACCTCTTTTAGCAGACGAACGAAACAGGCAGAACAGCATGCTGCCTCACTGCTGCAAAGAAATTCTGATCTTCGTTTTGATTTTCCTTGTCATTTTTATGATGGTGCAGATCCAGAATCTACATGGAACTGCCCACGTGGTAAACTATGCCGGTCTTGTGCGCGGAGCCACGCAGCGTGAAGTCAAGCTTGAGATTACCGGAACTGCAGATGACATGCAGATCGAGTATCTGGATAAAATTTTGTCCGGTTTAAAATATGAAGATGGAAATTATAATCTGGTAAGCCTGAAAGATCCTGCTTACCAGCAGTGTCTGGACAATCAGATTGAATATTGGGAACTACTGAAAGAAGAGATTTATACTGTTCGTGAAAAGGGCTATGAAAACACCAATGTTGTCTCAATGAGTGAAACTTATTTTGAATATGCCGACGAGACGGTGACTGCCCGAACAGTACTCGGAAAAGATTGCCGCACGTATCCGGCTGACCGAGATTATTTCTGCGCTTGATATACTATTGTTAATCTTTTTGATCGTCCAGCGCAGATCCAGCACATTCAGGCCGTCAGGGAAAATCATATTTTATCCAAGAAAGCCTATCTGGATGTACACACCGGACTTCCAAACAAAAGCCGCTGTGAAGACCTTTTGAACTCTTCCGGTTTTATCACTGAGCCGCTGTGTTTTGTTATGTTCGACTTAAATAATTTAAAAGAAGTGAACGATACCCTTGGACACGCTGCCGGGGATTCGATGATCGCCAATTTTGCCCACATTTTAAGAAAGGTAGTTCCTGAAAAGATTTTGTCGGCAGATACGGCGGTGACGAATTTATCGCTATTTTGTATGACACCACCTCCGGGCAGGCAGACGAACTATTGGAAAAACTACATGCTACGATCAAACAGTATCATTCCAGCAATATGCCGGATGCGATCAGTTACGCCTATGGTTACAGCTACTCCATGAATTACAAAGATTGTACGCTCCGCAATCTGCTTGACAAAGCAGACCATGAAATGTATCTGAATAAACAGGCACAAAAAAAGCGATAAGCGTTTCTTTTTTTTGTATTTCTATCATTTACGGATTTGCAGTTCCATTTCCGGCATTCCCACCGGTTCCGTTGGTATTCTCTGCATCTCCGCCGGTTGCATCGTTTGTGAGATCATTCACACCATTTTCCACACCATCGATCACATCTTTACCGGCGTCGCCAACACCGTCCACCACATCCTCGATCACGTTGCCGTTATCATCCACACGGTTGTTGTCCTTATCCTCTGTGGTGTCAATATTATTTTGTCATTGCCTGTGGTAGTGTCCGCATTGTTATTCAGACGGTTTTCCGTGCTTGTGTTTTAGTACCGTTTGTGCCATTATTTTATCGTTTGCATTGTTATTTCCGCAGCCTGCGACAGCACTCAACGATAACATAAGCATCATTCCAGCCAAAAGTAATTTCCACTTTCTCATAGTCATTTCTCCTTTTTCTTTTACAGAGTATATTTTCTCTGTTCTTCAAAAATAGTATGACCATCGATTTTTTCTTATACATATTCTGTAAAAAAATTTAATTTTGTGGATAATACCCCAGTTCTCTTGATAATTCTTCCTGTACTTTTTTCACATCCACGGCAAGTTCTTCCACGCGCTCTCTCGTCATACGGCTGACCGGTCCGGAAATGCTGAATGCATATTTCACTTCCTTGCTGTAACCATGCAGGCAGGCAGCGATACATCGCACGCCCTCCTCGTTCTCCTCGTCGTCTAACGCATAACCGTTCTTACGGACTTCCTCTAACACCTGCATCATCTCGTCAATGTCAGTGATCGTCTTATCCGTTTTCTTCTCAATAATGCTCTCGTTCCAGATCTGTTTTACTTCTTTCTCCGGAAGCGTTGCCATGATCGCCTTGCCCACGCCGGAACAATACATCGGATGTACCATGCCGACGTGTGATACCATGCGGATCGTGCCAACTTTTGCTTCTATTTTATATATGTACAAAATGTTGTTGCCTTCCCGCTGTACAAGATGCACTGCCTCCCCACTGATATCGGACAGGCGTTCCATATAAGGTTTTGCGATCTGTAAAATATCGGTACGCTCTAAGATTTTTCCCGCCATGCTCACGATTTTGTAAGAAAGCATGTATTTCTGCGTTGTCTCGTCCTGTTTTGCATACCCCATATAGATCAAGGACATTAATAAGCGGTGGACCGTACTTTTGTGAAGTCCGAGTTCTGTGCTGATCTCCATTAACCCCATCTCGCCATGCTCTGCTAACATCTCAAGCACCTGGAAAATTCGTTCTGCAGACTGCACCGGATTTTTGTTTCTTTTTCTTCTGCCATCGTAGGTGTCCCTTTCTTCCTGTTCACAATATAATTCTGTAAAATCAAAAAAAACTCTGGATTTACCTATATGTTTCATATTTCAGATTCTCGTTTCATATTGTGGAACTTTCTTTTTTCTCTCATATTAACAGCTACTATTAGAAATGTCAAGGGAATTGAGTTGGAACTATTGACATCCGTTTTTGATGTTATAATAAAATCGTACCGTTTTATGGAACATTGTTTCGTATAATGGAACTTTATATTAGAACACAATCATCCAAAACATGGATGAGAAAATAAGAATGATAAGGAGAATCATCATGAACAAAGTATTAGAAGAGATTTCCAAAATTGGTATTGTACCTGTTATCGCCCTGGATCACGTAGAGGACGCTGCTCCTTTAGCAAAAGCATTATGTGACGGAGGACTTCCTTGTGCAGAGGTTACATTCCGTACTGCTGCCGCTGAGGAATCTATCCGTATTATGGCTGAGCAGTTCCCGGAAATGTTAGTAGGTGCCGGAACCGTTCTTACTACAGAGCAGGTTGACCGCGCTGTAAACGCCGGAGCAAAATTCATTGTAAGTCCTGGCTTAAATCCAAAAGTAGTGAAATACTGTGTAGAAAAAGGAATTCCGGTTACTCCTGGATGCTCTAACCCCAGTGACGTTGAAGTTGCTATTGAACTTGGTCTTGATGTTGTAAAATTCTTCCCTGCAGAGGCAGCCGGCGGATTAAACATGATCAAATCCATGGCAGCTCCTTATGTAAATATGAAATTCATGCCAACCGGCGGAATCAATGCGAAGAACCTTACAAATTACCTTGATTTCAACAAAATCATCGCATGTGGCGGTTCCTGGATGGTAAGCAAAGACCTTGTTGCTGCAAAAGACTGGGCTGGTATCACAGCACTCACAAAAAGAAGCAGTTTCTACCATGTTAGGTTTCAAACTTCTTCACGTTGGTGTAAACAATGCATCTGAGGAAGCTGCTGCTTCTGATTCTGCAAAAATTCGCTACATTACTTGGACAGGATGTAAAAGTTGGAAACAGCTCTATGTTTGTTGGTTCTCTTATCGAAATGATGAAAAATCCAGGACGTGGAACCTGTGGTCATATCGCAATCCAGACAAACTATCTTGCACGTGCAATGTACCACTTAGAGAAACGTGGTTTTGTATTTGATGAGTCTTCTTTCAAATATGATGCAAAAGGAAATATCACAGTTGCTTATTTAAAAGATGAAATCGCCGGTTTCGCTGTACATTTCAACCAGAAATAAGACAGGAGACAGATTATGACAGATCAGAATTGTGCTTATTGTATGGAAGGTGACTTAGTTGCCCAGTTCGGCATTAAAATCTGTGAACTTCCATCCTCCAAAGTTTATTTATTTAAAGAACAAAGCCATAAAGGACGTGTGATCGTTGCCCATAAGAAACACGTCAGTGAGATTGTAGAGTTGACTGCCGAAGAACGCGCTGCTTACATGGAAGATATCAACCATGTTGCAGAGGCTCTTCACAAGGCATTCCATCCTCAGAAGATCAACTATGGTGCCTACGGTGACACCGGACATCATCTTCACTTCCATCTTGTACCAAAATACACAGATGGCTATGAATGGGGTGGTGTTTTTGCCATGAATCCGGGTGAAAAATTCCTGTCAGATGCAGAATATGCTTCCCTGATTGAAGAAATCCGCAAGTATTTATAACCAGAGTTTAACTTATGA
>VOFB01004333.1_pt1 | contig 22971 bp, 35 predicted proteins | sample 5384141 | NCBI WGS metagenome assembly VOFB01 (sample SAMN12384721, study PRJNA508395) | human gut metagenome | isolation source: healthy gut A | host: Homo sapiens | reverse complement strand
GTCGTATGCGGCGTGAATGTGCCGATGGTGATACGGTCGTTGCGGTCAATTTTCATAATCTCGCCCTCCTGCGGCTCGAGAATGTCGGTGGGCGCTTTCAGCCGCAGCTTTTGATGGTTTTGCAGAGTATTTCCTGAGTGGAAGCGTAAATCAAGAAACCATCATAGAACATTACGCACAGCGGGTTATCTCCAACTACGAACCAGATGGAGTTGTCCTTATCAAGCACCTTAAAGACAAACTAACCCTCAACCGCTTCAGCCATGGATTGCAGGCTGTCCAAGTCGAGGGTCTTGTTTTCTCTAAAAAAGCTGAACGGCAACGTAGCTGTCGGTCTCGACGCTCGTCATTGGCAGATTCTCTTCCATACGGAGTTCTTTGTCATTCCACAGTACGCCGTTGTGGGCGAGAGCAAAGCTGTTGCCATCAACGTGACCAAGGAACGGGTGATTATTCTGGTTAAACTGCGCGTTGCCTTGCGTGGTCATGCGAGTGTGCCCCATCACGACATTTACGCCGTGCGGAATGTGAATCTTCATCTTTCGAGCGGGAATCGGACGCTTGTAGATGTGCAGACGGTCGTTGAAATTGTAGGCGATGCCCGTCGCATCCGTGCCGCGCACTTGACACTCTCTCTGGCGAGCGTGTTCAAGATTTTGTTCTTCGTGTGGGTGCTGAGGCACTCCTTAAAGTCCATTAAGCCGAATAAACTACACATATTTTAAGCCTCCTCGGTGTTGGCATTAACAGGTTCGTTAACATAAAGTCGACGCTCTTTCAAATACTGGATAAGCTCTGGCTCGGTGATGTTGTCCAGAAAATCGAACCAGCTCATCTCCTGCACCGCAGTGTCGGACATAGAAACAGCCACCTCGACGAGATGGTTGACCATCTGCAAGGTGGCTTTGAGAGTATTCAGCTTCAATGTACCGCGGAACATCCGATTTCAACCGTATCTGCATTCGTGAGATTGACCGCAGTATATCGCCCGGCACAGGAGTTTTTCGCATGATTCATCTGCTCGGACGGTGTAAGGCGAATACCGTACCGTGCCGCCCAGCGGTTCATCTGGCTCTGCGTGCGGCGGCTGAACCGCAGCAGTTCTGCCCAGAATTTCTCTACAAAGTACAGCAAGCGGGCGATCGCGGCTTCCTGCTGCTCATAGGTACAGCCAAAGGCCAAGCGCGAGATATGAACGTGCAGGCCGCAAGTCCCGGCGGCATGGCTGAGGTACCCCATGCTCTGCGCTTTGCGCAGGACCTCCGCCCACGGCATTTCAGTCAAATGGTATTCGAGTGTCATAGGATGCGTGACAAGCTCCAAGCCTTCATCCAGGCTACCGTCCGTCTTGATGTAGAGATTTTCTGCGTCCTTGTTCGCGATGTCTAGCAGCTTCTGCGCGTTGCTGTTGACTGTACCGCCGTCGTCGATTTCAAGCTCTACGCCGAAATGACGCAGACCTTTGCCGTGGACCACGAGATCCGGCGTGTAGCTGTACTCGTGAATAACCTCGCTGTGCTCATCCCAGCAGGATGCGCAGTAGGCGTTGTCGTCATTGTCCCAATAGGTGCGGTCACGGTGAATAATGCGGTTGCAGTCCTCACAGCGGACGTAGTATTCATCAAAGCAGTGATCGCAGAGCGTGTGGGTATCGTCCTCGACGGCATTTTCCTCGTAAATTCGCTCGTTACAGTAGTCGCAGATGACGGTCAAGCGATCTGCGCAGTCCTCGCAGAGCCAATCGCCTTCTACCTGGTACATATCTTCGATTGAATGCTCTGCGCCGCAGTTTGCACAAATTCTTGTTTCACTCATTAGTTAGTCCTCCATTTCATTTAGTAAATCTTAATATTCTTCAGCAAGCAGCATAGTAGAATGCGTTAAATCATCGATGATAAACGCCTTGGCATTTACGGCATCGTCACACGGTACATCGAGCTCGTAACGGTACGGCGGCTGTTCCTGCTCGTGGACGATGTGCTGACCGGTCGGCGTTTTCGTCAGCGTGAATACCTGCAAATAATCTTTCTCTTCGGCCTCCATCGTCAGCACCATGTGCCACATCAGGTTGGTCAGCCATGACGGATTTCTGCCATTACGCCGCGCGTCAGGAATTTTGATTGTTGAACATTTTGCTTCTCCTTTTTTGACAAAAAGTAAGCTCCTGAGAATATCCTAGGAGCTTCTACTGCTATAATATATAGCTTGAAATGGAGAAAAAAACAGAAAAAGCACAGCCAAAGCTGTGCTTTTTGTCTGTATGAGGTGTTACTTGCTCATCTCGCAGAAACGCATGAGGATTGCGGCAACCTGTGCGCGGGTTGCGTTATTCTGCGGATTCAGCTTGCCGTTCAAGCCGTTGACAATGCCGTTCGCGACCGCCCACTGCATCGCGTTTACAGCGTAGCTATTTTACGCTTGCAGCGTCAGAGAAGCTATTCAGCGAACCGTTAGCCTTCGGAGAACCGGCGTAGCGGTACAGCATGGTGACGAACTGCTCACGGGTGATGTTTACGGTCGGGTGGGTGCCGTCGGAAACGCCCTTGGCCTTCGCCCAGTTCATGCCCTTCTCGTACCAAGTAGCGCCGCCGGCGGTGTCCTCGCCTGCATAGCGAGCGAGAACGGTCATCAACATGCCGCGGGTGGTGGACGCATTCGGGGAGAACGTATTGCTGCCGATGCCGTTCATCAGGCCCTTGTCGGTCACATAGTTGATGGCATCCTTGGCCCAGTGGTTGGCAGCGTCGGTGAAACCGGCCTTGGAGCTGTCCTCTACGTCACCGATGGTGCCGTAGTTGGCAAATCCTTGGCATAGTTGCGGTAAACGTGACCGGGCTGATGGCCTGCCGCGCCCTCAAACGTGCCCTTTTCCCAGTCGGTCAGGGTATTCCAGATCTTGGTCTTACCAGCGGTCAGCGCGTACTCATTGAGTACCGGAACGCTGGATTCTGTGCTGTTCAGATCAGAAACAAACGCGGTCTTAACGCGGACATACTTGGCATCTGCCATGCCGGTCAGATCGATCTTGCCGGTGCCGGAGGTCAGCGCTGCGGACTTCTCCTCCTTAACAGTCTTGCCGTCGTCCGAGGTCTGTACGGTCGCGGTGATGGAAGCCTTGCCCGCGAAGGCAGCATTATAGCTCAGTGCAGTCGGTGCGGCGGTCGCTTCTACCCACTCGGTGGTGTGCGAACCGCTGGTCTCGATATTGCTGTCCTCGAAGTCCAGCCAGATCTTCAGGCTGTTCTTGGAAGCGCCTGCGGAAGTCGGATTATTGCGGACTGCAGTCACTTCGTTCTCGCTCAGTTTGGAGGTGTAGAAGCGTACCTGCGATACTGCGCCCGGCAGCATGGTGTGATACATGCCGCGGTTGCGCTTGGTCTGGAGCGTATTTTGAAGCCCAGACCGATGTACATCGGCTCGCCTTCCCAGGTCTTGATGGGGCATTCTCAAAAGCGGGCTTGTCTACATGTGCGCTGTGCAGCTCGTTCTCGTAGGAGTCGCCACCGGTCGTAAAGTCAAATGCGCTGGTGTACTGAACCCACTGGTCCTTCTTGATGCCGAAGCTGTCATCACTGCCGTCGTTCCAGCTGAACTCGCCGTTGTCGTCGAGCAGGCAGACACCGTAAGTCACCTTGCCGGTCTCACGGACTGCCATGCGGAACATATACGGGGTGCCCCAGCCGAGGCCGATGCCCTTGACCATCAGTGGGTTGTGATCCGGGATAGCGCCCTTGCCGTCCAGATCAACATACTGCTCGGTCAGCTCGGAAACGCCGCCCTTGGTGGTGCCTGCGCTCGGCAGGTTTGCCCAGACCATACCGGTCATGGCATCCTTGGGGGTGTAGCCGCCGTTGTCGGGGATCTCGATATAGTCGCGCTTGCCATCGAGTACGAGAGTCTGCTTGCCTTTGTCATCGGTGCCGAATTCCGGCTGACCGTGAATATATGCATTGTTGCCATTGCCGGACTTGTCCTTGACGATCGGCATGCCCTGGATAGAGCCTTCGATGTAAACGGTCTCCGGCTTTGCGTTGCCGATGGTGACTTCGTATTTACCGGCCTTGTCAAAGGTGTAGGCAAATTCCGCAGTCTGGGATTCGCCGGACTTGAGGGTGTACTGGCGGGTGCCGACGGTCACGCCGTTTACCTTGAACTCAGCGGTGCCGGTGCCTGCATCGTTGCCGATGTTGACGACATCAGCCTTGATGTGCAGGATGTTGCTGTTCATGTCGCTGGTCTTGCCGTTACCCTGCTGGGTGCGGATGTTGGTGTAGTCAAAGGTTGCGGGGCGGTACTTTACGTTGACGGAGACAGTCTTGTCCGCCAGCTTGAGGGTGTGCGTGCCCAGCGTCTCCATGCGGAGCGTGCCGGTCAGCGTTGCGGACTTGCCGGGATCGAGCGTTACGATGCCGTCCTCGAACTTGTAGAGGTAACGGGTGGTGCCGTTGTCCACGACCGGGATAACAGCCGCCGCCAGACCCTTGCCGTTGTTCGTTACCTTGGCGGTAACGGTGACTTCGCCGTTGTACAGCACTTCGCTCGGGGTGATGGAAATATCCGACCACGAAAGCTGCTGCTTGTCCTTGGCTACCAGCGTCTCGTTGGCTACCTTGGAGTCCTGACCGGCTGCCGTTGCACCGTAGTTCTTGACATCGAGAACGCCGGAACCGGGAGTGCTGGTGATGTAGAAGAAGTCGCCCTTCTTGTTGTAGGTACGCGCGTCCTGATGGGTCAGGTAAATGGTGCCAGCGCCGACAGCCGGATCGCTGGATACCGCGCGCGCATAGCTGTGTGTATGGCCGGACAGCAGCAGGTCTACCTTGCCCGGCTCAATGACTGCCGGAATGTAACGCTTGGTGTACGCATCCGATACCGGATGGTGCATGAAGATGAGACGGAAGTCTGCGTTCTTTGCAGCGTCGGTCGCCAGATCCTTCTTCAGCCAGTTCATGGCGTTGTCGATGGTCTTGATGGTGGCGGCGTCAGCCTTCTGGCCGGTCGCCTCGGAGTTCATCTGGAACAGACCCCACGGGTTGCTGTTCATGGTGATGATGTGCAGACCGGCGTAATTGAAGGAGCTGTCGCCCTCGACCTCTGCGCCGTATTCTTCATCCTGAATGGAGTATACATAGGTGTTGAAGTATACACCGCCCTGATCGTGGTTGCCGGAGGAATAGACAACCGGATAGGAGTGGATGTAGTCGTTCTCTACCTTGCCCTGGAACCAGAAGCTGAACTGCTCTGCCTGTGCGCCGGTACCTTCTACCATATCGCCGCAGTGCAGCAGCAGGTCGGGGTCAAATTCCTTGATGGCCTGATCGAGTTCTGCGCGGGTCGCAAAAATGTGCGAGTCCGACAGGGTGATCAGACGGATCTGATCCGGTTTTTCGCTCAGGGTCTTGAAGCTGGCCTTGCAGGTCGCGCCGCCCTCGAGCTTTACCTCATAGTAGTAGCGGGTACCGGGGGTCAGGTTGTCCAGCTTGTAGTGGAACAGGTTCATCTTGCTGCCCTTGAAGTCGGGTGCGTCTGCGTCGATCTCCACCTTGATCGGGTCACAGAGCTTGCTCTCGTCGGTGCCGTATGCGATGGTCGCGGAGACCTTCTCCGTGCTTTCCCATACGACGACCATGCTGTTGGTCTTTGGTGCCAGAAGGTAGGGGCCGTTCTGGAACTGTGCGCCGCCGTCAGCCGCAAATGCAGCCGGCGCCATGGTCATGACCATAACAGCTGCGACCATAGCAGAGCATAAACGCTTAAGTAGTTTTTTCATTTTTTCATTTCTCCTCTCTTTTTCTTTCTTATTCTTTACTCCTTGATATTCCTCCTTCGTCAATCAGTTTATCTGCGAACCGGTGGGCCGGTGTGCATTCAATATTGGTTTATAATATTCTCTGTAAAATAACGAACCAGACGGCTGCGATTTCCTCCTGCCCATTCTGCATCATAGGAAATGAGATTGAGCTCATCCAACGACGGCAGTCCATCTGCTGCACGGGCGGTGCTGTTTGCCGGAAGGCGACAGCTTTTGGCTTCGATGTAGCACTCCTGTCCGCGTGCCGAAGTCATCCAATCAAGAAAAGTACATGCATTTTCGCGTTCTCCTGCAGGTGCATTGCGCACAAGCGCGCACGCGCCGATCTCATAGCCGGTGCCGTCTGCCGGACTGCGCACCTCAATGGGGTAGCCATCCAATACCGCACGGCGGCCATCGTGATAAAACACGATTGCAACAGCATAATCGCCGGTGCTAACCTGTTTAACCAGTTCTGTACTCGATGCAGTATAATATGCTCCGACATTCTGATCTAACTTTTTGAGATACTCCCATGCCTTGTCCTCTCCGCGCATCTGCACAAGCGTTGCCAGCGTAGTATACGAGGTACCCGAGCTTTTCGGAGTTGCCATCACAATCTGCCCTGCCAGTGCAGGCGACAGCAGATCGTCCCAGCAAGTCGGCATCGGCGTTCCCGTCCGTGCAAACCAGTCGGTGTTGCAGGCGAAACACAGCGTGCCGCTGTAGATCGGATTCCACACGCCCTGCTCATCCTGATAGGCTTCGGGCACATCGGTCAGCTCGGGACTTTGATACGCCTCCAGCAGACCGGCCTCGCAGCTGAATATAGTTATCCGCCGAGCCGCCCAGCAGCACAGAAGCCTGCGGGTTGTCCCGCTCCTGCTCGAGCCGCGCGGTCATTTCTCCGGCAGGAAGATGAATACAGTCCACGGTGATGCCGGTATCCTTGCGGAAGGCACTGCAGTACAGCAGCGTTTCCGACTCCGACAGCGGACTGTAAACGGTAAGATGGTCATATTTCGGTGTTTCTGTCCCTCCTCCATCGCATGATTGTGCTCCTGCGGTGAGGGATCGTTCTGCTGCTGACCCGTACAGCCGCAGAGCAGTCCGGTCAGCAGCAGAACAACAGGAAGAAAACATATTCTTTTCATAGCTTCCACCTCGATACAAAAGGCGGGGCAGTTTTTCTCTGCCCTTATATTATAACAGTTTAAGCGGCTTCGCTCTACCGTCCATCATCCGATAAAATTTTACCATTCAAGAAGGCCGTTCCTGAACGGTGAATTTCTTACGATATTATTTTACCCTTCTTCCGACCGGCTGCGGTACTCGCGCGGCGAAACGCCGACGTGCTTTTTGAACAGATAGCTGAAATAGTGCGAATCCTGATAACCGACGTCAAACGCAATATCGCTCATGCGGCTGTTGCCATTGGTCAGCAGATGCTTTGCCGCCTCGATGCGGACAGCGGTCAGATATTCGACAAAGGTCTGACCGGTCTCCTGCGAGAACACGGTGGAGAAATGGTTCGGACTGAACCCGACCTCTGCCGCCACCATGTGCAGCGAAATACCGCTGTCCGTATAATTTTCGCGGATAAACTCCTTTGCACGGCTGATCTCCGCGCTGTATCGCACATTCTGCACGTCCTGCACCCCGGACAGGTGTACTTCACGCCCATCGAAGCAACCCTACCCGATCTCGATCCCGCCGGCATCGCCTTTCACGGCACCGCCGATCCGTGGGCGCGCACCGAGCTCATCACCGAGGGCTGCCGCCGTCTTGGTGTGCCGCTGCATCTAACTGAAAACGCCGATCATTCCATGGAAACCGGCGATGTCCTGCGGGATATCACAATCCTGCACACCATTCTCGAGCAGACCGATCGCTGGATGCGGCAGCGTTGCATCTGACCGTGCCATCTCCGACAGCAGATCCCATAAAATTATGTATCCGTTTGAGGAAAGCATTGCAGCTCGGTGCAAAATGTTGTGCTCTTTTCTTGTATGACCTTACAGGAGAGTTTACTATGAAAATTTTACATATCACACCCTCGCAGGACGGGTTTTATACGCCCGCGGAATTTGCGCCGCATGAAGACTGCCTGATGATCTGGTCTGAACGTGCCGATTCGTGACAGTAAGGCGCCTATGCCGCACGCAAAGCCTTTCTGCGCGTGATCGAAACCATTTAAAGCGAACACATGACCGTTCTGTGCTCGGAGGGGCAGTACGACAACGCGCGTGCCCAGCTTCCCGACCTTTGTCATCAACGGCAAAGGCGAACGCCGCGGCATCGACTGGGGCTTCAACACATGGGGCGGCGAAGTGGACGGCCTGTATCCCTCGTGGGAGAACGACAACCGCGTGGCACGCAAGTTCTGCAACCTGCTTGGCAATGACGTTTACGACAAGCGTGATTTTATCTGCGAGGGCAGCTCGATCCACGCCGACGGCGAGAACGACCCGCAGTATGCGCTTTCCAAGCCGAGACCGGACACTATGTTGGCCGCCTGGAAGAACTGGCGTTCAACCAAGGCGGCTGACAGCCGAACAGGTGCACAAGGACGGACAAGAGCTCGGAATAACGCTTTATGGACAGTACTTGCAGTGCTTATGATGGAGAGCATTGACGAGGAGAAAACATTGTTGTTAATCCCTCAATATTAGTAGCTAATGATACCCATTCCCATCTTCTCAAACTTCCCCAACAATTTAATAAGGTCAGTTTTTTTAATCCTGCAATCTTTCTGGACGGCTGCGAGCGAAACACAGCCGTTCGCCTTTTTGCGATGCGGCGCAGCTTCTTCTTCGTTTTTTCGCGGTACTTGGAGGCATTGATACGGTTCAGCAGCTCGGGAAGCGAAACCGGGTCAAAGTGCATCATATGCAGCCGGTGGAGAAACTTATGCTGCTGATTTTCAACCTGAGAGCCAAGCTCGACAAGCTGGCTTTCCCAATCTTTAGATTTGGTCAGTTTAGTGATTTTCGATCGTCCAAACCGCAATTCCAGTCGAAGAATATGCTCGTCAATCTTGATATCATGCCGTTTCTCAAGCTCATACGATTTATCGTAGACCGAGAATGCACAGCTTTTAGACTTATTCTCAACCGTCCACGAATGCTTATTGGCACCTTTGAATTTTTCATCGGAATTTGTATATTTTCCGAACTTAACTGCGCTGTAGTGAGGGATAGAAAAGGATTTCTTGAAAATATCCAAACGATCTTGAACATCCGCCTTGCGTTCATAATACAGATTGCAGGTCAAATCACACCTCGACAGCTTGAACTCCTTGAGTCGTCGGTCAATGCCGATTTTATCAAGGATATTCCGCAGGCGGTGCTTTACCTGCTGAACAGACTCTTTGTCAGCCTGAAATAATGCGGTCGGTTTATATGTACCAGTGAGTAGGAGGACGGGTTGATAATCAATATCAGCCAGCACGGATGCGTAACAGACTGACCAAGCTGTATCTCAACACCAATGTCCTTGAACTGTGGCATCTGGTCATACGACGAAAGCCCTAATTTCCTTTACCGGTACAAATACACTCGTTTTTGTTCAATAATGTTCTGTATTTTGGAATATTTGCATTGTAATTTCAACGAAAAGGTGTGGATGCCGTACTTGTTCGTAATCATTTGCTGTTCCTCCGTTTCTGAGCGCATACCGTGCAGCGCTTGCAGGTTTTCACCTCATGCTGGCCTTGGTATTTGAGAATATTGCTTACCATACAGTTATCGCTATAGATGAAGTTGTGTACCTGGTTCAGCTTTTGTCTTTATTGTTTTTCGCAGCTTTGGGCGACTGCTTTTTCGCCTTCTTGATAAAGCTATTTGAGATAGCGTCATCATCGCCATTCTGATCGTAGAAGAGAAAGCAGTGCGCCTTTGCGCCCATCACGTCCCGCTCGGCCAATCTGCTGAATGTAATCCGTCATATTGATTGGCGCGTTGAAGTGTACGACAAGTTCAATATCAGGAACATCAATACCCATCGAGAACGCGGAAGTTGCAATCATAATCTTTCTTTTGCCTTGCAGGAAGTCGAATAACAGCTGTTTCTTGCGGCGTTCCGGCTTGATTCGTGAGTGATAGCAGGTAACATCGCCGGAGTATATTTCTCCCAGAATGTTGTACAGTGCGTCCACATATGTAGTTGTCTGAGCAAAGATAAGCACCGAACCGTCTTTGTGATACTTATCAATCAGCTTGCAGAGCTTCTTAATACGAAATTCCAGCCGTTCCTCCAGTGTTTTCTTGCTGCAGGTAACATCCTTCTTGAGAAGAATAAGATTATCACGCCGTAAATCACTGCGGAGAACAGCAGTCTTGTCCATATGCAGACTATCACGAATGGTATTCAAAGAGTCAGCAGATATTGTCGCAGAGCAGGCACAGATAACTGGTTTATGCTTTAGCTTGTTGATAAAATCGCCGATGTGCAGATAGGCATCTCGAAACGTATAACCCCATTCCGTAATAGAGTGACATTCGTCCGCCACGATCATAAAGATATCCGAATGCTGCATAGTTTCAATAAACACATGATTTTGCAGCCGTTCGGGAGTGATATAGAGGAAAGTCAGTTTTCCTTTGCGAGCTTTGTTCAGTATCTTATCGATATCCTCCTTCGAGCGGGTCATATCAATATAATCGGCAGGAATACCATGAGCCTGTAATGTCTGTACCTGATTGTATATTAGCGCAAGTAAAGGCTCGATAACGATAGTCAGCTTGTCGGAATGAGCAAGCCCAACGGTCTCATAGATAACCTGCTTACCACTTCCGGTAGCAGAAATGATGATTGCATCCTGTTCAGCATCCAGCGTATTCATCGGCATAATCTGTGCCTTGCGAGGCTTATCAAAACCAAGCGCTTTTAGTGCAGATTTTAGATGCCTTTTCATGTCCATAGAGATAACCTCCAATGTGTTAAGATTATCTTTATGTTATCGGAATGTAAAAAGATAATGTCGAATAATGAATATTTATCAAAAAATAAATTACATTTTCGGCACGAATGATTTTCTTCTCAAATGCCTTAACAGAGGAGTTTAGACCTGAATATGGCATTGTAAATGATCGAAAGTGTAAAAAGGTTAGAATAGATAAGTGCGGTTCATGCGCAAAACGACAGGCCCTGCCGCTCGAAAAGTATCCGAATGGCAGGGCCTGACTTGCTGGGTAGTTGAACTAAATCAGAGAGCAGATTTTTATGAAGTTGTTAGTGTATTTACCTGTTAGTGGAAAGGGAAGCGTTTACTTCTCCACCTGAGTCCAGTCACGGGTATCGCGGAGTTTCGTCCACTTTTCATGATGGTCGCTCTTAATGTCGTCATAGTGGCTGTTAGCAGCCTCCTGTACGACCAGATAATACCACTTGAGGTGTCCGTATTGTCACTCCACTGAATCATGCCGTTGAGCAGGTCATCTCTGCTTTCCGGGAGACGGTTCAGAACGCGGTCGATCAGGGTCATTGCCTCTGCGCAAGTGATCGGTGCATTCGGGCCGAACCTGCCGTGGCTGTCGCCCTTTACAATACCCATTTTGCTCAGCGTAGAAACTGCATGATCGTACCAGATTCCGCGCGAAATGTCCGAATAATTATTCGTCAGCGTGGAGTTTGCATCGCGGACTTTGTCAGTCAGCAGGCGGAAGAAGATGGTTGCCACCGCAACACGGGTGATGCCGTTCTGCGGGTGAACCGTCTTGTCCGAGTAGCCGACAATGTACGCAAAATGATCATCGCCATTGAGCATATCCGGCATGCCGGCTGCCTTCCAGCCTGCGTAGACCGCCTTGTTGCCGATCATCTTGATATCGCTGATCTTGGTGGTCAGCTCCTTATCCGCATACCAACCGGTAAATACGGAGCGGGCGTGCACTGCGTGCAACGGCGTCCGTCGGTTCTCGTTTTGTATTGTTTTTGATTATTACGCACATTTATTTTATTATAAATTGTGCATCATCAACTACTCTTTTTACCTATCGCACAAAAATATATTTAGTTTTTTATATATAGTATACAAGAATTTCTTGCCATTCGTGTAAATTCGTGATATCATAGCAGATGCGGTCAGCGCCTTGCAAGGATGTAAATTTCGAAGCACGTTCTCTGTAAAGCAGGCAGGCTGCACTCTAAACAATCCTATCCGCTTGCAGCAGGCCGGAAAACGCAGTTTGATCAGATGCATTTTATTGGGGCGGCTGTAAATTGGAAGCGAAACCAAGAAGGAGAGAATGTTTCGTGAAAACCAATCCAACCATGCAGGCAGAGGCGGTTCTGCCTACACGACCTGTTTCCGAAAACGGAAAAATCAATATTCTGACACGCCTGGCTTACGGCGGCGGTGACGTAGCGTGCAACGTTGTCTATGGCATGATCGCCACGCTGCTAACCCTGTTCTATACCGACTATGCCGGTGTTTCCGTCGCAACCGTAGGTCTTGTCATGCTGATCTCGCGTTTCTTTGACGGCGGCTCGGATGTTGTCATGGGCTTCATTGTGGACCGCACCCATTCCAAATGGGGACAGTCCCGTCCGTGGATCCTGTGGATGTCGCTGCCGTATGCGCTGAGTGCGATCCTGCTGTTCAGCGTACCGCACACCAACGCCACGATCCAGTTTCTGTACATCTTTGTCACCTATAACTTCTGCACGACCGTCTGCTACACGGCGATCAATCTGCCGTACGGCTCGCTGTCTGCCATGATGACCCGCGACTCCAAGGAGCGCGATCTGCTGTCCGTATTCCGCATGGGCCTGTCCCCGATGGGCCGTATCATTGCCGTCACCTGCACCATGCCGCTGATCAAGCTGTTCGGCAACGATCAGGCTGCCTGGGTCAAGGTAATGAGCATCTGGGCCGCAATCGCTTTCCTGCTGCTCATCACCTGCTTTGTCAAGTGCGAGGAAACCGTACACATCACAGCCCGCTCGGAGGAAAAGATTCCGGTCGGCCGCAGCCTCAAGGCGCTGGTCACCAATCAGTATTTCTGGGCTGTCCTGCTGCTCTGGATGTTCCAGAGCACCAATCAGGCTGTTGTCGGCACGATTCTGCCGTACTACTGCAAGTATGTGTTCCATAACGACTCGTGGATGTACAGCACGCTGTATCTTTCCGAAACCATCGTTCTGATCGTATTCACCTTCCTGTGTCCGCTGCTGCGCGATACGCTCGGCAAGCGCAACATGATCGTAGCAGGCGCCGTCCTTGTACTGATCAGTCAGGGACTGTTCTTCCTCAACACCACCAGCTTCAGCTGGTGCCTGTTCACCACCATGCTGCGCGGCGTCGGCGAAGCACCGCTGTGCGCCCTTTGTATTCGGCATGATCGGTGACGTTGTCGAGTTTGGCCAGTGGAAGCACCACATCCGTCAGGAGAGCTTCATCTTCGCAGGCGGTTCGGTCGGCACCAAGCTGGGCACCGGCATCGCACAGGCAAGCATTGCAGGCATTATGAGTCTGTGCGGCTATATTTCCTCGACCGGCAGCGCTGTTGTGCAGTCGCAGTCCGCAATCAACTCGATCATCAACATCTATATGTTTGGCCCGCTGCTGATCTTTGTCGGCGTTCTGATCGTCGGCCTGCTGTATCAGCTCGACAAAAAAGTATCCCGCTATCATGAAAGAACTTGCAGAGCGCGAAGCGGGCGGCGAGCTGTAACTTTCTGATCTTCATATTCCTCAACCGTTCCCGGCATGGCTGCAAAGCTGTGCCGGGAATCTATTTCGCCCTGCCCGCACCGGTCGGCAGGGCGTTTTCCGTCTGTGCGCCGTGTCCTCCTTGCCGAGAAGCGGATATTCACAAAAAGTTTATCGCTGCGGCATTGCGGTCGTCCGCTCTCCTGTATATAATAAATGCAGAGCACATTCCTGTGTCTCCCCTCCCGATTACCGAACGATTCAGATAAAGGAGCACCCGTATGTCAACCAACAACCTGTCCACTCCCGCCTCCGGCCGTTTTTCCCTCAGCGCCGCGGCACTTCACATTCTCGCCATGGTGCTGATGCTGATGGATCATCTCTGGGCGACCCTCCTGCCCGCGCAGGACTGGCTGACGTGTGCCGGACGGCTGGCCTTCCCCATCTTCGCATTCATGGCGGTGGAAGGATATTTTCACACCCACAGCTTCCGGAAATACGCCCTGCGGCTTGCGCTGTTTGCCGTGCTCTCCGAGGTGCCGTTCGACCTGATGTACGGCGGAACGGTGTTCTATCCCGTACATCAGAACGTGATCTGGACGCTGCTCCTCGGTCTTCTGGGCATTCATCTGATGGAAACTGTGCGCAAAAACAGAAAACATGGCTGTACCTGCTCACCGCCCTGCTTGTTGTGCTGATCGGCACAGTGCTGGGCACCCTGGGCATGGTGGACTACTACGGCGCGGGCGTGCTGACGATCTTTATCTTCTACTTCTTCCGCGGACGGAAGTGGTGGTGTCTGGCAGGACAGCTTCTCGCCCTCTACTGGGTCAATGTGCAGCTGCTGGGCGGTCTGCTGTATCCCGTCCATATATTCGGCATGGAATTTGAGATCTGTCAGCAGGGGCTTGCGCTCCTCGCGCTCATACCGATCTGGCTCTACCGTGGGCGGCAGGGGTATCACAGCAAGCCCTTCCAGTATGCCTGCTATGCGTTTTTATCCCGTTCATATCCTGATCCTTATGCTGATCCTGCAATATCTGACCCGCTGACGGCCATACCGGCATCTGCAAACATCTGTAAAACTTTTTATTCATCACACTGAAATTTTTCGGTAAGAGCGAAAGGAAAAACCATATGAACTGGAACATTATTACGGATTCAAGCTGTGATCTGCTCCTTCCACCAGTCCGGACGGAAGGATCCGGCTGACCAGTGTGCCGTTTACCATCCGCATCGGAGAGCGGGATTTTGTCGATGACGAGCATTTGGATACGCTGGAAATGCTCTCCGCCATGGAGCAGGAACGCTCGGCCGGCCACACCTCCTGCCCCACGCCGGACGCATGGCTGGCGCAGTTTGAACAGGCGGACTGCGCGATCGCGATCACTATTTCCTCACAGCTATCCGGCAGCATGAACAGCGCTCTTGCGGCAAGAGATATGGCGCTGGAGAAAGATCCGGATAAAAGATCCTCATTCTGGACTCCTTATCCACCGGACCGGAGGTTCTGCTCTGCGTAAAGGAGATCGAGCGCCTGATTCGTCATGGCCTTTCCTTTGACGATATTGCAGCGCACGCCAGAGGTTTTCTGCAGAAAACCAAAATCCTCTTTGCGCTCTCCTCATTTGACAACCTGATCAAGAACGGACGCATCCACCGTCTGACGGGTATGCTCGCCAAGGCTCTCGGCATCTGGGGCATCGGCAGCGGCAGTGACGAGGGAAAGATCGCCTTTGAAAGCAAGGCGCGCGGTGCAAAAAGGTCGTACAGACGCTGGTCAGCACCATGAAGGAGCACGGATTCATCGGCGGAAACGTCGCGATCAGCCATTGTGATAATCTCGCACTGGCGCAGACGCTGAAAAACAGCATTCTGGATATCTGGGAAAATACCAGCATCGAGATCCTGCCGACCCGCGGGCTCTGCAGCTACTACGCCGAGCGCGGCGGATTGATCGTCAGCTACTGAGCCGGAGCCGATCGACCGTCTCCGTTTTCAACAAACAAAGGGCGAAACCGTATGGTTTCTACCCCTCTTCTCCGATTTCCGCGATATATCTGACGAATTGTACTTTGTCGTTTCCTTGTGACACCAACTTTACACCAAAGTGTTCACATAGCCTTCAGCAATTCTGCTGCGTCCTTCTCCTCAGAACAGAGAACGTGAATGTAGGTGTTGTATGTTGTCGAAATATTCGCATGGCCAAGCCACTTGCTGACTACGCTGATCGGTACACCCGCTTTCAGCGTTCGTGTAGCGAAAGTATGCCGCAGCTGATGAAGAGTAAACGGCTTGTCAATATTGGCTTTGCGCAGAACACGGTCGAGCACACATCTAAGCTGTGCATTAGAAAGCACTTTGCCGTTACGCGACACCAGTACTGAATCGCTGTGAATACCCAGCATACGATAAATCTGCTGTAAACTGCGCAGGGCATGGACAGTCTTTTCATTCAGCGGAACAATCCGATTGCCGCTCGCAGTCTTAGTTCCCTTGATTTTTTTGCGTTCCTATGCTTTTTGCCCCGGCTTGCGGTCACGGTTGACAATCATCGAAAGATTTTTGCTGACCGTAACCGTTTCGTTAACAAAATCAATGTCAGACCATTTCAAAGCCTGCAACTCACCGCAGCGCAAACCGGTATGCACTAGAAACACCAGCGCATTTGCGTGCATGAACAGCGGTGTACCGTTGTGATGCGTCAGCTTTGCGACCTGTTCCAACGCCTGCACTTCTTCATCTTCCATGACTAAGATCGTGCGCTTCTGCTTGAACAGCGTCTTTTCGGCATCTTCACATTGCGCATAGGATTCTTTGCAATATCACCCTCGGAATGGGCATACTGAAACAGTTCCGACAAAAGGAAATTGATTTTCTTCACTACGCTGTATGAAAGCGTTTTTGCTCTTCGCAACCAGCAGATTCTGAATCTCCTCACTGCGGATAGACGCAATCTGAATATCGCCCAATACAGGCTTGATATGGTGCAGATAAATGCTTTCGTAGCGGTCAAAACTGCTGTTTTCGACAGAGTGCTGCTTGAACGTGTAGAACCAGTTATCTGCATAATCACGGAAAAATACTTTCTTGCACGCGTTTAGACCATGCGCAGCTTGCTTTTTCCAATCCCGCAGTTTGCGGCGAACCTCAGCTTCGGTCGAACCATAAAGATACTGCGGTTTCGCCATTGCTTCATCGCGGTATTTTGCTACCCAGCGGCCATCTTTGCGCTGATAAATACTGCCCTCCCCGTAATGACGATTCGTTTTCGTTACTTTTTCTGTTGTATTGCTCATTTTCGCTCCTGACCCGGTGCGGCAGCTACAACAGCTAACATTGTTATTATACGCCATACTCTGCATGGTTCGCAACGTCTGGTTAATAGAAGATTTCACGTCCGCGATTGGCCGCGAACCAGCGGTCAAGTTCTGCTCGAATGGTGATGTAATCACGTCCAACTTTGGTGACGGGCAGAACACCGGCCCGCAGTAAGATGTTGAGTTTTGACCGGCCGAACGGAAACAGTTCCAGCAGATCATTCTGTGATAAAATTTCGTAATCAAATGACATGTAAAACCTCCATGAAGTGCGAAACCGGAAGAATACACGCAAAGAAGCGGTATTCTTCCGGTTTATAATGATTTATACTGTTACTGTCAGTCTATTCGGCCTCACCCCCGACTGTGGGAAGCACCAAGCGATCGGCAGCGTACCGATTCCACAGGAATTTCACCTATCCGTTGTCCGACCTCATTGCCTGCGACGTTTTCACGCTCGGACGGTGACTGGTCGGGAGTATCATTATCTTCCGCGCGGGTCATTGCCATGATAGGAGCCACCCACAGTTCACAGCTTTCCGCTGCAGCTCTCCGCGCCGAATTTGTACCTGATGCCTGAGTATGCGGTTGTCAAAGGACATTGGAAATATTTCCTCTTTTACTATAACGCCGAAATGTGGTCAATGGAATAGCCCCTGAAAAATATTTTTAATCATGCACAAGATTCAACTTCAGTTTTTGTGCGATATGCTAATATCTTATCAAAACGCCGGTGAAAACCGCTTTTGAGGTTAGGGGAGAGGAACGAAATCCGCGCCGCCCGTGTCTTTCCTCTCCCCCCTGCTGCGGTTGATGGATAACTCCCTTTGCGGCAGTTACCCACAGCCGCAGCACCCCTCACCATTCTCGCGGCGGCGAGCAAAGAGAGAAATCTACAAGAGATAGAGAAAATATTTTCTCTACACTATACTCCAGAAAAAGTGGCCAGTGAACACCCTTAGAATCAAAAATTCTCGAAATATTTTTTCAGCGTGCGCAAAATACGATTGCGGCGTTTGGCAATCGTGCTGTGCGATACACAAATTCGCCGTGCATACTCCCGCATGGAGATGTTTTCAAAGTACACCGCTTTGATCAACGTGCGGTCGGCTTCGTCAAGCTGCGACAAGGCCTGTTTCAGCATCTCGAGTTTGTGCTGCGTGTCCTGCTCGTTCTCACGCGCAATCAAGATTTCCTCGGCACTCGGTGCGAACTGATGAGATACAGCTTCCACCGACATACCATCCTCAGCCATCTTATCGAGGAAAACACTCTGCCTCGCGGCGCTTCTTCCATGATGTACCGTTCGGCACGCATCCATATGCGCATACATGATCAAACAATTCGTCTTGTTGATTGCATCAACGAAGGAGATAACCTGGTTGATGAATGCCTGGTTGTAACGCTCGAGGAAGAACCACAGCGGCTTCTCGGGTGAGCGCCGTCCTTGGTCAGTACGGTGGTGGTGTTCATCAGGTCGTTAGCATCGGAAGCCATGCCCTTAGAACCAAACGCCTCTACGCGCTGGTCGTAGCCGTAAACTGCCTGACGGGAGTTGTTGATGACAGCGATGCAGCCGTTAGCCATCTTCATGGTAACAACAGCGGTGTCAACGTCCGGAATGCCAGACTCTTCCTGCAGGTTCGGGTTAACGAGGCAGGAACCAACAGCGGAGATCTCAACAGCCTCGGAACCGGTTACATAGCGAACCATATCGAAGTCGTGGATCATCATATCGTAGAAGATACCGCCGGAAACTGCAACGTAGGAAGCCGGGGGCGGCTCCGGGTCACGGGAGGAAACGATAACGATATGCGGATCGCCGATCGTGCCGTCCTTAACTGCGTCTGCAACTGCCTTGTGGTTGTGGTCGAAGCGGCGGTTAAAACCTACCTGGAACTTAACGCCCTTCTCCTCAACGAGTGCGAGCAGCTTCTTGATCTTGTCGATATCATAGTCGATCGGCTTCTCGCAGAATACGTGCTTGCCAGCCTGAACTGCTGCCATGGAAACATCGCAGTGGGTGTCAGTGGAGGAGCAAACGAATACTACGTCTACCTCAGGATTGTTGATAACGTCCATAAAGTCGGTGGAAACGTTGGTGATCTTGCGCTCTGCCAGCCACTCGCGTGCGCCGGACTTATCGAGCATCGGGTCAGCAGCAGCTACTACCTGAACGCCCGGTACGGAGTTGATCAGGTTGTTGATGTGCAGCTTGCCGATTCGGCCGCAGCCTACAACGCCAATTTTCAAAATGCCCATTGGTGCCGCCAGCGCCCGTCAATGCCCTCCTGGAAACCGGTGCGGCGTGCATCTGCGGTGGAGTCGCCCTGTACGCCTGCAATATAAGCTGCTTCAATCTTATCCCAGCCTGCTGCCTTCGCCGCCTCGACAGCTTTCTCGCCGCCGCTTGCCGCTGCATCCTTCTGGCCGATGCCGATGAACGAAATCTTCTCCGGCGCATTAAAGTCTGTGTCGATTGCGAAGATGGGCATATCCGTGCCGCTTACCAGCGTGGAAGCCATATCGCCCTGCAGCGGTGCGATAATCATCGCGTCATACTTGTTGGCGTGCAGATCGGTTTCGATCATGTTCTGCTGCTCGTCATAGGCGGTTTCCGAGGTCGCGCCCTTCATGTCGAGCACTGCGCCGGTCTCAGCCGCCGCCTTTTCCGCGCCTGCCATCATGTACTGGGTGTATTCGTTCGAGGTGGTCTTGAACACGATGGAAATGTTGTAATTGCCGTCGCCGCTCTCGGCCTGAGAGCCGCTGCCGCCGGTGGAAGCGGAGGACGAGCCGCCGCAGCCGGTCAGCATGGCAGCCATCAATGCGGAGGAAACAAACAGTGCGCCGATTTTCTTCAGGTAGCTCATAGGTAACTCTCCTTATTCTTCAAACATATTTTGAATACTTTTTTCTCTCAATACAAACGGTAACGCAGTGAAATCAGAACTGTGCGTATTTTGCAACGTGTGCGCGGGTGACTTCTGCGGACTTCTTTACGTTCTCCTCCTGCGACATCTCATAGTATGCCGGACGGAAAATCTCGATAGTGCAGCAGTCGCCGTCAAAGCCAATCTTCTTGAGGGTATCTGCGTAGCGCGCATGCGGCAGGCAGTCGCCCTCAGCACCCGGCCACAGACGCTTTTCGTCGTTGTTGTAGTATGCGCCGCACGGCATGTCCTCGGTGCCGTTCAGGTGCCATACGAAAATCTTCTTGCCGTCGGCCTTTTCGAGCGTATCCCAGCCGGAGCCCATTGCATAGAAGTGGTACTGATCGAGCGTTACGCCGACCAGCGGACTGTTGACTTCCTCGACGATGGCGTAAGCATCCTCGAAAACGGTTGATGGTCATGGACGGTTCGCCGCAGAACTCAAGGCTCAGGCGGATGCCGTGCGGCTCGCACTTCTTAACCATTTCCTTGAGAACTGCAACCGCATCCTCACGGATTTCCTTGCGGGTCGGCGTCAGACCGCGCTCCTTCATGTCCTTGCTCGGTACGACCACGATCATCTTGCAGCCGAGGATGTTGCACCGGCGGATGATCTCGTCCAGCTCAGCCATAACGGCGTCCTTTTCCTCCTGCGTCTGCTTCATGTTGAAGAAGCACAGCGCGTTGTAGGAGAGCATCTTCAGGTGGTGGCTCTGGAACCAGGCGCCCATCTCCTCGAGGGTGATCTTGCCGGCTTCCAGATCGCGGTTCAGGCATTCCGACTGAATGTCGATGCAGTCGAAGCCGTACTTCTCGCACAGCTCGAGGTCCATCATCACGCTGTGGTTGGGGCAGAAACGGTCATTTGCTTCATTAAATCCGAGTTTCATAGTAATCGTTCTCCTTTTCTTTTCTCGATTAGGTTTTTGCTTAGACTTTATTTTACTCATGCGGCAATACCGATGGGCGAAAACAGAATGTAAATGCCGATCGCCAGAATGATACCAATGATACATACGATATGGCGATACTTCCACGGGGTCAGATCAACTGCGCCGACATCCGCCGGAACATATTCCTCTGTGCCGTGATATTTGTTCAGATACCACATGATGGCAAATTCAACGACGAACAGCACAGCGATGGCGTACAGATAATGAATCGGCTCACCCGAGGTGGGATAACAGGGCTTGATGATCATAAATGCGCCGTAGGCGATAACGTGAACAGCGGTGATGACCTTGGGTGCGTACTTCGGCGCCTTGCGGAAGATGAGCGCACCGAGTACGGTGAACAGAATCGGCAGGGAAACGAACTGACTCATGGAGTTGAGGAAGGTCGTGATGCCCTGTGCGAACATAACGAACGGTGCCACGCAGATAGCGATTGCACCGGCGCAGGTGCCGTAGATCTTGCCGACCTTGACACACTGCATATCCGAAGCCTTCGGATTGATGGCAGTGCGGTACAGGTCGAGGGTAAACATGGTCGATGCGGAGTTGAGCACCGAATTGAACGAGGACAGGATCGCGCCGAACAGCACAGCGGCGAAGAAGCCCATGACCGGCTTGGGAACAACGGCGGAAACCAGTGCCGGATAAGCGAAGTCGATCGCGTAGGAACCGGCCGCCGCCAGCTTGTCCTGAATGGACGGCAGATGGTAAGCGATAACGCCCGGCAGCACCAGATAGAAGAAGCCGATGGTCTTGAGGAAGCCGCAGTAGATCGCGCCTTTCTGGCCTTCCTTCAGGCTCTTTGCGGCGAGTGCGCGCTGTACAAAGGACTGATTCGTGCACCACCAGTACAGGTTGTTGAAGAACATACCCGTGAAGATGAGCGGCCACGGCAGAGCCGGTTCAGCAGCATCCCACGAAGCCCATGCGTTGAGCTTTTCGGGTTCGGTTTGTACAAGGTACTTGACCCCTCTACCAGACCGCCGCCGGTGGTTTCGTGACCCAGCAGCGCCAGCGCGAGGAACAGGATCATCAGGCCGCCGATGATGAGGCCGATACCGTTGATGGTGTCGGATACGGCAACCGCCTTCAAACCGCCGAAGATGGCGTAGCAGCCGCCGATAATACCGATGACGACACACAGAATCGCAACTGCTGTGAACTTGCTGATGCCGAAGATACCGGAAATATCGAAGATATTCTCAAATACAACTGCACCGGAGTAAAGGATGACCGGCAGATTGAGGATGGAGTACATCACGACGATGATGAACGAGAACATCAGCTTGGTGCCGCGGCCAAAGCGTGCTTCCATCAGCTGCGGGATGGTGGTCGTGCCCATTTTAAGGTAGGTCGGCAGGAACCACAGCGCCAGCGCAAACAGCGTGAACAGTGCACCGACCTCCCAGCCGATCGGGCTCATGTTGGAAGCCCAGCCCTGACCGTTTGTGCCGACAAGCTGTTCTGCGGACAGGTTGGTCAGCAGCAGCGAGCCTGCAATGACAATACCCGGCAGTCCGCGCCCCGCGAGGAACCCTCGGCGGTGTCGAGCTTGTCATCCCGGGTCTTCCACGCTGAAATGACTGCCACCATGACGGTGAAAAACAGGAAGCTCAGCGCGATCCAGATCATGGAACTGAAAAATGACATTTTGTTTCTCTCACTCTCTTTGGGGAAATTTTTGGTTTCGTGAACGGCCTTGTTCACTTGACAATCACAGGATAGCACAGCGGATTTCCGGTTGCAATAGCTTGGGTGTACTATCATTTCTTCGTGCATTATCTCGTGAATATGTACATATATTGCCGGATGTTTACCGCTATCATCGGGCGAGATATGTGATATAGTATAAGTACAGATAACGCAGGAGAGTGATTTTATGGTAACGATGCAGCAGATTGCAGACCGCTGCGGTGTATCGCGCGGCACGGTAGACCGTGCTCTGCACCACAAAATGGCGTGCGTGAGGAAGTCGCAGAGCGCATCCGCGCGACTGCCCGTGAAATGGGTTACATCTCCAACCGGCTGGTCATGCAGCAGACCCGCCAATGGAAGATTGGCGTGGTGCTGCACTCATCATTCCATGTTTGTGCGGATGCTGTGCGACCTGTTTGCCAGCTTCTCCGAACGCGAACTCATTCCGAATGTTACGGTGATTGTGCGTTCGATGTACGATATGGATATCCAGCACCAGCTGACTGATTGACGAGCTGGTAACGAGCGAGCATATCGACGGACTGGCACTTATGCCGCTGGCGAATACGCTCGTACGCGACCGAATCAACGACCTGAGCGAGAAAAATGGGTATTCCGGTCGTGA
>VOFB01002304.1_pt1 | contig 22984 bp, 31 predicted proteins | sample 5384141 | NCBI WGS metagenome assembly VOFB01 (sample SAMN12384721, study PRJNA508395) | human gut metagenome | isolation source: healthy gut A | host: Homo sapiens | reverse complement strand
TTCCATTCGTCAAACCAAAGTTTGATTTTGCAGAGCCGTGATATTCCGGCCCCAACTTTCGATATAGACGGAATTATCTGTAAAAAAAACTCGGAAATACCTAAGTCTTTCTTTTGTAACCACATATCAAACCATAAACGGATAATTTTTTCTCTTTCATTCACGATTAAACACCTCGATAACTTCCAATTTGTCCACTTATATTTCTTATTTTACTACACTGGCAAATCCTTATCTACCCGAAGCATTCCTGAAATATCCAAGATTTATCATGCTTTCAGGAAGATACGGCCCCACAGGACCTCCCGCATTTCTTTTCTCTGGGCGTGGACCATGCGGATCGTGGACACCGTGCCGCTTGAAAGTCTCACTATCTATATTTTTCTACGTCTATTACTCTGGAAAAATAGTCACACAAGTTCAAGTTATGAGTCACCATGATTATGGTAACTCCGCTTTCATTCAATTTTTTAAAAGTGACATTACTATTGCTTCATTATCTTTATCAAGTCCAGAAGTGGGTTCATCAGCTAATATGATTTTGCTTCCTTGCAATATCAATTTAATAATAGCGACTCGCTGCTGTTCACCTCCGCTCAACTGATATATTTTCTTATTGAGCATATCACTTAAACCAAACTGTTTTAAATACTTGTTGATTTTTCTTAATTTTTTCTCCTTTGCTCATTTTTCTATATTCAAGGGCCAGTTTCAAATTCCATAATACACTTTCATCTTCAACCAGCCCATAATTTTGAAAAAGATAACCTATTGTATACCGTCTAAGGAGCATAGCATTTTTGTTTTTCATGGACAAATTTTTATAATTGCCAATCGTTATCGTTCTCGCCGATATATCGGTAATCAGTCCGATTATATTTAGAAGTGTTGTTTTTCCTGCACCGCTTTTTCCAATGAGGCCAACAAATTCTCCTTGCTCTATCTCTAAAGACAAATCATTGAATAATACTTGATTTTTTCCATATTCCTTTTTATATTTTTCAATACTATCAATGACATACTTATGCCCCCTTTTTCGATTTCATATAAAGCCTTTTTGATATAAGTCCGGTATAACAATTCACAAAACAGGTAGTCCAGTAGCATGATTGCAAAAAAAGCAAGCAAAATAATAATTGATAGCAGTCAAGATTACTGATGCGATTATTTCCATTGCCCAAACAATATAACGGCTCTTTAGTATTTTAAAATGAGAAAAGCCCATAATCTCTTTTAAAGCGTATCGTTTCCGGTTAACAAAAACATCTACATAGTTTGAGATGTATAGAATAAACACCAGTGAAACCACAAATACGATAGCGAACATCGTAAGGGTTTTAAGAACAAACGTCACGCTTTCTAATTGTGTTAAGTAAGGAGTCAGCAATGTTCCTGCCACGACTAACTGTGCCAGATCATATTTCGTTAACAGGGCAGAAAAACTCTTCTCTTGACTCTACTGAGAAGAACAAACTTCTATTATTTAAAGCATCTAAATAATAAAGTCCTCCAAAATCTCCTGTATCAACAATGATAATACCGCCAGTTATATCCGAAAACCCTTTCTCTGTGTTAACCTTTATAGTGGAACTATCATCAATATAAACAATATTAAATTCATTTGCGCGTGTTTCTTCTTGTATCCCGTAATTTTGATTATAATTCAGCAGCAAATCATATTCTCCGGTAAGGTGGTCTTTTTATAAGGCTTTCGTCATTCTTATACATTTCAGGAATTAAGACCGTTGGTGTGCTAAATACATTTTCGTCCAAAGGAGTTCCATTGATCTGTCTATTGAAAATTCCTTTATATAATTTTCATTTGCAATAATAGTTTGTTGACATAATATGGGCGTGAAGCCCCCATTGGGCCTTGAGCTTCATCACTACCTGTATAATCACATAACAATGAATGATGGTTCTATATAGCTCTAAAACTGAATTTGAATAACGCTCCGATACATCCGGGTTTGATATGGCATAATTATATTCTGCTGAATTAAATCCATTATATGTATAATAGCCATCAAGGTATTTATAGTCTAAAACCGCCTGTTGACTTTTCATATAATCTCCACTTTGCTGAAGTAAAGAAATGATAGTAATAGCGATTACAACAGAAAACGCAACTTTTATAAATTGTACAATCGCATTTGTACTTTTATTTAATGTTTTATTTTTATCATTGCTTCCAAACGAACAAATTTTATTAAAGCACTTGTTAGAAGAATGCAAAGCACATTTACAATTAAGAAGATCCCAAAGAAGAATATGCCCATTATCAAATAGGAAAAATCAAAGCGGTTTGTAAATGCATAATACAGGTTCAATACAGACAAAAGAGCTACGCACACAATAGGGTAATACTTTGCTACGCTTATGATTTGTTCTTTCAATATACGCAGAGTGGAGAAACCCATGCTCTTTTTATGCCTATCTTTTTCAGGCTATAAAAGTATAGATACCGTATATTATTAGAATGACAATGAACAAGATAATAAAATTAAACAGATTTAACTCTAATATCATGCTATACGGAATAGACGTATCTTCATATTCGATTATTGGTGTAGATAACTGCGTTGCAAGCTGATCTATTTCATCATCAGACAAATCCGTATAGAATATGCCGACACTATCCAAAAAAATCTTCTTTTGTCAATTCATGGTACTTAAATTCGATTGTTTGAGAAACAGGTTGTTTTTTTCAAACTTATCTAAAGGATAGCAGTATAAATCATAAACTGAATTATCTGTCGAAGTTAATGTGTTATTTATAAGCTCTATCTTGTTGTTTGGATAATTTTCAGTGAATATAGAATAAAACTGATTAAGGGTTTCTGGAGATGTTTCTTCAATCACATAACCACTTAAATTATCAGCAGCAATATTGTTTTTTTTCGTAAATATTGTAAATCGAGCTGTTAAATATATAGGCAAACAGCAATATTTCAAGAATAATGAAAAATTTTAGAAATTTTTTCATATCCAATCCTTCCCTGTAAAGATGCTCTACTAACTAAAGACGTCATTACAACTCAACAATGTCTATACGAATGGCGATTTACCCATTATACACCCACTATTTTACCACACAAGCAAATCCTTATCTACCCGAAGCGTTCCTGAAATATCCAAGATTTATCATGCTTTCAGGAAGATAAGACCCCACAGGGACCTCCCCCTGCATTTCTTTACGCTGGGCGTGAACCATGCGGATTGTGGACACCGTGCCGCCTTTTTCCCGTCCATCATAGACAGCGATCACCCGGTCCGCCTGGCCTACCATATAGCGGTTGCGCTTCATGTAGACATTGGAAGCCCATTCTTCGCTGACAACCTCGACCTTCGTACATGCCTCCAGCATGGCCCTGGTCCGCTCGTCCTCCATCAGCCGCTTATAGCGGTTGCGGTAAGGAATCGCCGCCTCCAGACGCAGCGCCGGATTTTCTTTGGCTTTTTCCAGAACAATCCCGGCAAATAGCTGATCTGCACCGTCAGCAAAACCGGAAATAAAGTAGGTATAGCCGTCTGCGATGGCTTTTTCAATTTCGCGCAGCAGACCTTGCTCTGCCTGTTCCATATATTCAGCGGGGATTTCCCGGTGTCCGGTTACTCCGCATACTTTTTCTTTCATATTGCAGCCTCCTTTCAGATGATAGTTGAAAACTACCATACCTCTTATTTTAGTAGGTTATATTTAGCGTGTCAACTCAAATACCCCTTTTCATTTAGCGAATAGAGCCAGCCTGTAAGGTACAATCTATTACAGAATGAGAGGTGACTATGGTGTACGAAGATTTTGTCCCGGAAAGGCTGGCAAAACTGAGGATGCAGAAGGGTGTTTCCGCACGGGATATGTCGCTGTCGCTTGGGCAGGCCAACAACTATATCAACAACGTAGAGAATAAGAAAACGCTTCCTTCTATGCAGTCCTTCTTTTATATTTGTGAATACCTGGGCGTGACACCGCAGGAATTCTTCGATGAAGGCAATCCGAATCCCGCCGCTTTAAAGGAATTTATCACAGAAGCAAAGAAGCTGGATTCCAAAGCAATGTCTTACATCCTCGGTATTATGAAAGAACTGAATAGCAAAAAATAGAAGTGGTCAGTCACATATAAGGGAGGCTGGCCACTTTCTATTTTAGGCTTCAAGATTACAAGGTATAAAACAACTTGAAAATCGTATTTTGCTCCCGGATGTAACCAATATTATATATGATTGGTTACATCCGTATAGTAGCTGCACTCTGTTTTTAAGTTATCCACGCAAAAAATATTTATACAAAGCACAAAATTATTTCCCCGTGCTGCCAAAAGCGCCCGCGCCGCGTTGTCCGCCCAGGTCATTCACAAAGTCCGCGATTACCACAGGCATGATGATAAGCTGCCCGATCCTGGAATCTTTCGCAAGCATTTGAGCATCATTTCCCACATTGCTGACAATGGCGTGGATCTCGCCCCGGTAGCCGGAATCCACAGGGGGCAGCTCACAGACCACCCCCTTTGCAGCAAGGCTGCTCCTTGGGAACACATAAGCAGCATAGCCGTCCGGCACCTCCAGGCCAAAGCCCATCGGATTTTTGCAATCCCGCCAGGCTCCAAGGTACAGTCAAAGGGCATATAGACATCCGCCCCGGCGTCATTGGCGTGGGAACGGAGGGGACGGTGGTTCTCCGGCAGCCCAAAATCAATGATCTTGATTTTCACTGGCCGCCTCCTTCCAGTGCTGCGGGATAGTCCTGGCACAGCAGGGCAAGAGGCAGCGCCCCTTTCTCGCACGGGCAGCCGCAGGACATATCTTTTTCCCGGCAGCCCTCCCGCTGGCAGAAGGGGCCGGTAAGCTCCGGGCTGAACAGTTCCGGGTCCAGCGCATACAGATCCGCCCATATCTTCAGCAGGACAAAGCGTGTTTCATCCGTATTGCGGCGGCAAGTCCGCTGGCCGATCATGTGCTTCCACTGGTAAGGCGTGGCGCTGATTATCAGCACATTGCGGAGGCTCTGCGGGGCAAGGTACCCCGCGGTATCCCTGGAAATCCCGCAGGCGCCTATATCCGCGTAATGCTCCATGGCAGCCCGGCACTTTTTCAGGTAGAAGTCATGCACCCACTGGCTGGCCGTCAGGATCTCATAAGGCACCACAAAATCGGCCTGCCCCGCATAATTGCTGTACTGCAAAGAGGCGCTGATAAACTTGACCTCGTTTTGGTGCCGGGTGATCTGTGCCAGGAAACGCCTGCTGGCACCCACAACCGCCACCGTGATAACCGAAAACTTCTGTACGGCAGGGTGCGGCAGAGAGGCGATCCGTTTGACCGTATCGGCAGTATAGGCTTTCATAAAGGGCCAGAAGATCATCCATGGAATGGAATCGCATGACCCCGCTGCGTGAGCCTCGCCGCAAACACCATGTTTTTTTTCGGCTTCCTGTACTGCGGTGCAGTTCAAAATTTTAGTTTCAATCTGATTGATGTTCCAATTCCTCCTTTATCACAGCTTTCAGTAAAAACAGATAGTTAAGGCTGTCAGTGATCTTTTCCTCCCAGACAGCCAGCTCAAAAGTTTTTCGGTCCGTAAAGCACATATCATAAATGGAGATGATGTGCTTTGCCAGCATACCGGCGAGGCCCGCTGGGGCGTTGCGTGCTGTAAAGCTGCCGCTGCCTTAAATGCACCCAGCCGGTCCGGATCATCCCCGGTGTATTCTTTGGTTTTCTTCTGTAGCGTGTCGGCACAGAGCCGTACCTGTTCGTCAAATACGGCATTGACTTCATTTTGCGTAATATAGCATCCCTCCTAACTAAAAACAGCCGACTGGATTTTTCCAATCGGCTGTGAGGTATATCGTTTATTTATTTATAATGGTATAGTTGGTGTTTCTGCCTTTTCCATTCTGCTTTAGCAGATTGCTTTTTACCAGCTTTTCAGGACTCTGGCAGCAGTAGAGATACTCACTTCGAGCAGTCCCATGACTTCATTTCTTGTAACAGCACCATGTGTCCGGGCATATTCCAACACTTTTTTCTTCTCCGGCACTTAATGGCGTGCCAACAGGAGTATGTGCGGATGGCTCTGCTGGAAGCACAGATTCAGCGCCTTTTTCATATTTGGCGTTAATATTCGGCAGTATGATCTTAAAGGCGTTTTTTGTGGTTTCAATCACAGGCTTTTCCACCATGCCTTCGTATGCCTTCATAATTTTTCCCATTCCGGTACCATAAGCCTCAATCAAATGTAAACGATAAAACACATTCGCAAGGTCCTGGTTCCGGCATACGGAAATACCTACCATAATATCTTCCAGGTCAATTCCCGGTATCAAGCCGCCAATGGACACAAATTCAATCCTGTCCGTATAAATACTGATAAGTGCGCTGGCACTAAAGGAATAATCCCGGTGGACCAACAGATTCAGCAATGCTTCCCGGACAGCGATTTCAGGGTAATCCCGACATCAATCCTTAGCAGTTTTTCTATGGTTGCACGGGTCTGATTGCGGAAGTCAATAAAATCATATACTTCGTTCATCTGGTGCATCAGCGATCCGGTAAACTCCCGACGATCCTTGAAAATGGTCTGGTCCGTTCCCTGAAAGACCGCAACTTTAATGGTATGGACGCATTGGTCTGACAGAAGCAGCCCTAAGTTGCTATAAAGGTTATCCTGATCGACCAGCCTCAAAGTACGCATTTGCTGCGGACCAAATTCTACATTCCGAAGGTCAAATTCTTTTTCGCAGCTTCAAATGTGAGTTCCTGGTTCAGAGAGCGCATAGCTTCAAAGCGGTCCCCATCCGTTTCTTTAATCATACGGCGGATTGCCGTATCCGTAGCAGGAACCGAGGAATAGCCCTGCCTGACATATACGCCTTCTGGACGCATCCCTTTTTTGCAAGATAATAAGTCCGGTCTGTTCCGCGCTGAATATCTACAGCAACAATGTCTTTTCCATTTTCTTCGAATCGTCTTATAATGCACGAACATTGTTACATCCGGCTTGATGGCATCCCGTACCATATTGCTGATTTGCAAAGATACACCGTCAGGATCATCAAGTCCGACGACTGTACCGTCATCCCGGACGCCAATATACAGTTTGCCGCCGTCACAGTTAGCAAAAGCAATGATCTCTTTTTTTGATTTCGTCCACAACAACTTCTTTCAGTTCTATGGTCTCACTTTCCCGAAAAAGCATACTGCCATCTCCTTCATTCATATTAACGCTCCTATTATAGCAAATCGGTTCAATCGTGTCAACGAGCCTGAACCGATTATGAACCGATTATGAACCGATACTTTTATGAGGTTCACAAAAACGGGTGCATTGCAGCAGTCTTTTAACACAGAAAGGTGCTTTTTCGCTCATAATATTGTCATATCCAATCGTTTCTATTCAGTTTTCTAACCAGGCAGTGACACGATTGAACCGATAAATAACACCATAAGGACCCTATCGAAATTGCGGTGCCGTATAACATTCGGGACAAATCAAAAAATAAACGGCTTCCATACAGTCCCAGCAATAAATCCAATCGTGCATCAGGCGCACATTTGGGACAAATCAGAAAGCGCACTTAAATACACCGTGCGATTATCCTCATTGTCAACGGATTCTAAACTAAATTGTGATTTTGGTTTATGGTAATTCGTTGTGTTTCTAACCATGCCATCGTTGTTATTCAGGTGGTTAGGATGGTTACAAAAGAAGCAAAAGCCAATTTTACGCCGTGCATCAGGCATCAGGCACACACTGGGTTCGTCCTCATGCGGGATCAGCCGGAAGGCACACTCGGAATACACTGTGCGCTTATCCTCGAATTCCATGTTGTAGGCTTTATAAAACCGGTATTCCAGGTTGGAGATCACGCACCGGAGCATTTGAAGGGCCTCTCGCTGGGAGGTGACAGTGCAATCCCGGTCAATACTGCGTTTCAGGGCCAGCAGGGATTTATAAAGCTGCACCTCCGTCCGGTAAGGGCGGGCATACCGTTGATCCAGCCAGCCGCAGAAGGCCACCGGGCCGCTCTCGACCACACATGCGCCTCCGGGTGGTGGAAGCCATAGCTGTCCAGGTTGGCGGTATTCAGAAGATAGAGCATTTCTTTCAGCTCCGCACTGGGCATATCGTAAAACCGCAGCATGGAGCGGTAGAGATGGACATATCCGGGAATGGGAACAATGTTATTTACCATTGCAAATCCTCCATATATAGAGATGGGCGCGGGAGCAGCCGTCGTCCCGCGCCATCTTTCTAAAATCTGTTATTCAGTTACAGCTACCAGCCTGCCCATGACGATAAAGCGGTCAGCGCCGCCATTGGTGCAGGTGGAAAGGGTCAGCACCTTGTCGCTGGAAGTGACGGAGACGCCCGTTTCGATCACAGAACGCTCCTGCATTGCGGAAAGCCAGGTCGTATAAGCGCCGCTGTCTTTCCATTCTAGCGCCCAGGGAGAAGTTTCGCTGCCGGATTCCTCCGGGCTTGCCACAAATGCGGAAAACACCTCGACCACATAGCCGCCCTCCGGCGTTACCAGGTACATTTCCGGGTGTTCGTCATAGTAAGCCTGCGCTTTGTATTCCACCAGCGTAGAGAACATGGAGCCGTCCCGCATGTTGTGCCCATAGATAATCGTGTTGTTATCAGAAAAATCCTCCGCGTTTTCATAGTCGATGAACAGACAACCCACCTTGTTTGCTGTACCGTCATACAGGTGTTTCAGGTAGTAGCTGTTATCCTCGCCCTGAGCCACCGGGTACTGAATGACTGTGCCGGGAAGCTCCAGCCACGCCTTGACATCCGGCCCCTGGGCCAGCAGGCTTTCAAAATCCACCGTGGGAAGGGAAACGGAGGAAGCGCCGGTTTCCTCCGGCGCCTCCGCGTTCTCATTTTCCCCGTCCGTTTCTGCCGGGGTGACATATTCCGAAAGCCCGGCATAGGTATCGGCGCTTTCCTTGTACTGGCCTATCTCCCGCGCCAGCATAAAGCCGCTGCCTACCGTCATGGCAATGCAGATCAGAAGCACGCCGGCTGCCGCTTTGCGGCGTCCGGGGCTGGCCTTCTGTCCCTTTTTCTTGTAAGCGCACAGGAAAAGGGCAACACCGCTGCCGATCACCGCCACGCCAACACGCCGATCCAGATATACAGGTTATAATCATCTCCTGTCTGCGGGACCGGCTTGGAAGGATTGGAAGGCGTTGCCGGGCTATGGTTATCCGGCGTATCAGGCGTTTCCGGGGTTTCTTCCTCCGGCTTTTCATTGAAGAAGCTCACCTCGGCGGTTTCATCTGCCTTGATCTCCACCGTGGCGCCATCCGGGATGATATAGTCCTCGCTGGCCTTATTTTTTCACCTCGGTCACAGTGTATTTGCCCACGCAGCCCTTCTTCGATCAGGATGATACCATCCTCCGGGCTTGTGAAAGTCTCGCAATAGGTGCCATCCTCACTTTTCACCTCAAAGGCAAACCGTCCTTGCGGCCATCGCTGGAATCTTTGTGATTTTCAGATTGCCGCGGTAAGCCCTCATTCACAAAGCCGCGGCCAGCCTCACCATTTTCCACAACGACAACCTGCCCGTCCGTGGTGATTTCAAAATAGTAGGCATTGGTCCAGCTTGTGGCCTTCCGGCAGTTTTCTCTTTGACAAAAATAGCCCTTTGCCAAGAGGCCGCTCATTTTCATGGAACCCTCATCGGTTTCCGTCAGCTCCCCAATCAGGGCGTCGCCTTCATCAAATGCCTTATCGCCGTTGGTGTCCTCGTAAAGCTCAAAGACGGCGCCAGGCAGCCGGTGGAGGAACGGGTTGTCTGCGGAATCCTCGCCGGTATCGTCAGCAGCGTTTTCTTCCACGTCTTGCCAGCCTCACTTTCGGAAGCGTTTCCCCCTTCCTCCTGGATAGACTTCAATTCGTCCACAGCCTCGGTCTTGATAATCTGCACCGTACCGTGGATCAGGGTATTGTCAATCTCGATTTCAACGGCCTGCCCATCGGTGCCGATATAGACATGGTGCTGTTCCGGGCTGATGGAGTACAGGGCCGAAGGGCTGGCAATCTCCTTGATGATCCAATGGCCGAAAGGCACGTCCTCAAAGGAGAAGGCTCCGTTTTCCCCGGAAGTTGTCACAAGGAGGGCATTTTCCTCGGTAAATTCCTCCGTGCCGGGAGCGAACAGGCCGATCAGCGCGCCCTCCAGGGTAAGGTCCTCACCGCCTTCGGGGTCCTCGCCGTATTTCACGCCGTCAATGCGCCCGCGGATCATCTCATTGGAAATGGCCTCGCCGTCATTGACCGCAATCGTAACCAGAGCGGTTTCCTGCCCGGCATACGCAAAGACTACCGGGTACTGCTGATCGGAAAGCACAAATGCCTCATTGGTGGTGCGTTCCTGGACATAGAAGCTGCCAAAGGCAGATCGGAGGCAAAGACCGCCGAATACTGGGCAGGCGCGTCCTCCACCGGCGCAACCGCCACGACTTCCAGAAGCCCGCCCGCGGGAATCACGCTGCCATCCAGGGCAGTCAGGTCCTCCGAAGCGTACAGGCCAAAGGAAATATCCTTGTATTCCTCGCCAAGCCCAATGCCAAAGGTTTCGTCCGTTTCCAGGGATTTCAGAAGGTCGATCTCTACCTTCTGACGTTCATCATAAAGCCCGATGGCCGCCTGGGTGATCTCTACCTCCTGGCCGGCATAGGTAAGCTCGGTATAAATCGGCGTGGGGTCCAGCACCATGCCTTCCGGCGCCTGGCGTTCCTCCAGACGGTAGCGGCCCAGGTATAAGAGTCCGCTCTGGGCAGTTCCATCCTCGCCGGTAGTCAGGTTTCTACCACCGTGTCTTTTGCCGCAGGGTGCCGTCCCCGTATAAATATCTTCATCGGCAATCACATCATAGACCGCGCCGGGAAGTCCCTGGACCTCGTACACCGGCTGATAGAGGCCATCGTTTTCCTGCACGGAAGCGAATACCTCGCCGGTCTTTGTAATACTGAGCTGGCCTTTCTGCGGCATATTGTACTGCGTAACAGTTACAGTCGCCTCGCTGCCGTCAATAGTAAACGGCATCGGCTCATTGGACAGCACATAGCCATAAGGCGCAGCCACCTCATGCAGTTCGTAATCCCCACAGGCAGAGGTTCCGGCAGCATCAGCCAGCCCTCGTCCGAAACATAGAAGGTATCAAGAGTCTCCGGGTTCGGGTAGTAAACGTCCTGGGTGATAAATTCCCCGGTAGAAAGGTCTTTGATCTTAAAGCCGGTGCCGGTCATGGGAATGATATTTCCCGTCTCCGCATCACATTTTTCCACTTTCAGCCGGGCCGTAATAGTGCGGTTGTTCAGGATATAGCTGTACGTTTCCCCATTGGAAGAAATAAAGACTGTAAAGTCCGGCACAAATCCTTTTCCCGTCCTCACCGGCAACCTGATGTACGGTATAGTGCCCGTAAGGGAGCTGTTTGGAAGCGGCAAATCCGTCGCTGTCCGTTGTGAGCAGGTCGCGCTCGCTTTCCTTCGCGTTGTCATAGCAGCCTGCGGCTTTTAAGTAAACCTCAAAAACGGCACCGGCTTCCGGGCGTTCCACCACACCCTCATTGGGTTCCTCGGTGTTTTCATCTTCCGGCACATCCGGGTCCGTCTCATCGGTATGCTTCACAAGCTGGATGTTCCCATAGATCACCGTTTCTGTGACCTGGCTCTCCGCTGTATTCAGCTCAATCTCATACAGGGAAGGAGAAGCGCCGACTTCGTAGACAGTCTCGTTGAGCAGATACCCGGTGCTGGGGAGATTTCACGGATCGTCCAGGCGTCCCCGCACACATAATAGCGGGTCATAAAGCTGCCGTCTGCATCCGTGGTATAGGTATCGACCAGTTCGCCGTTGTTATAGATCCCGTAAGTCGCTCCGGCAAGGGTCGCATCCCCCTGGGCAGTTCCCGTATCTGCATCGCTCTTTACCACATGGACACGGAATTTCTTCAAAATGTTGCTGAAATGGACGGTGGAAGTCTGTCCGCTTTCAATGGTGACATACTGCGAGGCAGGCGTTACATAGCGGTCAACCGGGATTTCTGTCACAAGATAAGTGCCGGGAAGGAGCTCCTTTTCAATCTGCCCGTTTTCCCCGGTTGTTACATTCTCATTGATTTCATTCCCAAGAAGATCCGTACCGGAAATGTTGAAGGAAATCCCGGACACAATGCCGTCCTCGCTGGTCTTGACAAGTTTTGCGGTACCATAGGTTTCTGTCTTGATTTTTACAAAAAATGATACCGGGTCACTGGCTCCGGTCATCATGGTCTGGTAGCCGGGCCTGCCCCAGATCAGCATATCATTGGCAACCGGAATATCTTTCCGAAATTCAAACGTCACAGGGTCCATAATCATATCCTTGCTTGTGAAGGTATACTGATTGCCGTTCCTTGTGACAGACACGCCGCTGCCGGAAAGCAGATCCAGGTCGATCCCCAGGTTATTCGTATCGGCAACGGTCAGGGTATAAACTCTTTGTTCCGAATCCCATTTCAGTTCCAGTTCCGGCGCCCCGTCTTTACTGGAAGAAGTAAAAGAGGGGACCGTAGAATGGGAAGCCACCTGCTCTAAGATCCAGTTGTACGCTTTTTCCGCGGGGCGCCCGGCGATCACGCTGTAATACTGATCCGCTGACGCATGGCCGTTCCCGTGGCGGCTGTATGGGTCGCTGCGGAGCTGCTGCTGGTATTCCCAGAGGATAATCTGGGTCGCCATCTTATAATCATCCTCATTGATACCGGAAATCGGAAGGCTTGCGCCCGGCTTCCAGCCATAGATCGCCGTCAGGGTAATGCCCCGTCTGGCCTCAGCGGAAGCAGGTTTAAGTATTGGCTGTTCGTCCCGCTCTCTGATGTATAGGTATTATCAGAGGTATTGTAGAATCCCGCTCTCCACACAATAAACCTGATGGCTGGTCCCATCGGAAACGGTCAGCATATAGTGGCGGTAAGCGCTGCCGCCGGAGCTGGTGCGTACATCCATAGTCCCATCGGAATTGTAGACCAGATAAGTGTAGGGTGCGGGCGAGTAGTAATGCTGCCCATCAGAGCCTACATACTGATCGCCCAGCCAGGAGCTTGCTGTCTGCCCCGGTTCCATGGCAAAAGGCAGACAGCGGCAGCACCCCAAGGAGGCACACAAAGCGCGCTGAGAAAAGCGCCAGCAGCCGTTTCAGACCGCGGCGGCACGTTTTTGTTTTCTCCATGAAAAGATCCTCACTTTCTTCATAAATAAAGGACAGCCTTATTTGCTGTCCTTGTCGTCAAAATCATCTTCGGTAAGGTAATCCGGTTCCCCGTATGCCTCGTTGGTTTCATCATCCTCACCGTAACCGTCATCCTCAAACTCGTCCTCGTCCATAGCCGCCTGCTGTTTCGGGCGCACGATCTTGAAGTAGTAGCCCAGCCCGCCAGCGGCCGCAAGAGCGATCACCAGGAAGATAATCATGCCGCTATTGCCGCCGGATTTCTCCGTCTCGGCTTCCGGCTGCTCGGTTTCCTCCGGCGCCGGTTCTTCCGTTACTTTCCCCAGGCAGCCGTTCAGGTCATTTTTGCAGACCGGGCAATCGGTATTCACCGCGCCCGCCTCGCATTTTTCCGTACAGTTGCAGGTGACAACCTCAATGGCGCTTTCGCTGCCATTATCCTGCTGGGCCAGGGAGAGCAGATCTTCCTCCGTAACGCCATTCAGGAAGTAGACGTTTTCCGAATCCCGCTTCCCGTCAATGATAAGGTAAAACACATTTCCGTCTGCGGTGGTGATGGTATAAAACTGCTTATCATCTTCCTGCCCGGTAGCTGAGTCCAGGACCGTGCCGGTGCCTTCCGGGGTAAAAGCCCCTTCCGGCACAGCCGACTCCGTTTCGTCCTCCGTATCAGAGCTTTCAGAAGAAGCCCCTGTTTCTTCCTGGGAGGCCGAAGGGGTCTGGGCGGCCTGGCTGCTTTCCGAATTGCCGGAAGCATTGTTTGATGAAGGAGAAGGCGCGGGCGTTTGGGAAGGCGCAGCCTGTGTTGCCCCACTGGAAGATTGGGGCGCGGCAGAGGAAGCCGCCTGGGTCTGCGCCGGTTCCTCATAATAAGGGTTATCCAGCTTTACCTCTTTGGAGCGGTTGCCGGAATAGTCCACCGCGTAAACCGTCACTTCCTTGCCGTCCCCGGCGTAATCCTTCAAGGCCACGGTACCCTTGCCGTTGACAAGGCTGTTGATCCGGGTCCCGTCCACATACCCGCCTCCACGCCAGACATATCATCGCTGGCCTCCACCGCCAGCTTATCGTCCTTTAAGGCCGCGGTAAGGGTGGGCGGCGTGGTATCGCTGCCCGTGGAAGCGTAAGCGGGGACGGGCAAAGCAATGGCGCTCATGCAAAGCACAAGCGCCGCTAAAACATTCCTCACGTTATTCTTCATGGCCGGCCTCCTGTTCTCCCGCAGGCGGGGCGGCCTCCGGGATCGTGAGGGTGCCCGCCCTGTGCGCCTTCAAAATTCCGCCAGCTCCTTCGGGGTCATGTGGAAATCACGGCCAATATCGCCGTAATCCTCGTTCTCCAGCCGGGTCTTTTCCTCTTTGAAAAGCTCCAGCTTTTTTGCAGGTCTGCGATTTTCTTTTCCGTTTTTTTCTATATCCCTTGCGAGTTTATCAATTTTGGGATTCAATTTATTACCTCCAATCTTTAATTGGTTGAGATACGCCCAAATGCGTAAAAATGTTCGGTCCAGTAGGACGTATTGATATTGGCATACTGTACCGGGTCTCCGGCATGGATCATCTGCCCGTTGCCGATATAGATACCTACATGGGTTACAGGCGTACCCGCCGAGTAGGTGCCGGTGAAAAAGATCAGATCTCCCGGCTGGGCGTTTTCTCTGGAAACAGGGGTACTCATGTTGAAAAAGCCCCTGGGCTGTGGAGCGTCCCACACTGGCAACGCCGCTCTGATTGAGGACATAGGAAACAAAGCCGCTGCAATCAAAGCTGTTTGGCCCCGAAGCGCCGAACACATAAGGCTTTCCGAGATGTTTCTGCGCCTCCGTAATCAGCGCCGCATAATCGCCATCGCCCATAGGAGCGCCGGGATATGCGGGGATTTCCGGCCCGCCCGCGCTTCCAGGGATCAGGCTGGTCCCGGTATGGTCGCCGGTATCGGTAAAATACAGGGATTAAGGTACTGCCCATCCACCAGCACTTCCAGGTGAAGGTGCGGCCCGGTGGAATCACCGGTGCTGCCCACTTTGGCAATGACATCCCCCTGTTTGACTTCCTGCCCGGCAGATACCAGCAGCTCGGAGCAGTGGGCGTATTTTGTGGTAAGGGTCCTTCCGTCCTCCATGTCGCCCTCCAGCACCACGATCAGCCCGTAGCTGCCTGCTTCCCCCGGCCTGCGTTACCACGCCGTCATGACCGGCCAGGATCTCCGTGCCCTGGGGCATCCCAATATCCACCGCCTTATGGTAGTTCTTTTCTCCGCTGATGGGGTGGACGCGGTAGCCATAGTAGCTTGTGACATAAAGGGAGCCAGTTGGTATCGCCAAACACGTTGGAGACATACTGGCGGTTGCCCTTCGTCATCATCAGGACATTAAAAAGCTGGGCCTGTTCCGCGTTCATACGGGCGGCGATCACATCGGTAAAGGACTTGGCCGTCAGGTTGACATTGAGAATCCGCCATTCATAAGTCACTTCCACCTCATAGGTCTCGCCGGTACTGGGGTCCGTCCGGGTTTCCGTGCGGGTGCGGGTCTCCACTTCCTCCACAAATTCGAGGGAATACTGCTCGGCAAAAAGCTCCTGCAGCACCACCTCAACATCCTCATACTGGAAGGCTTGATAGGACGCGGTAAGGAATCCCATCAGCTCAAAGGGGTTGTGCCCGATATTACCCACATGGTAACGGTATTCATCGTAGCCGGGGTGGTCCGCTTCGGCATTGTCAATCTGCATCTGCAGGTCGGTTTCCCACTCCGTATAAACCAGCTCGGCATTGTTGATGTCCTGATCTTCCGCGGTATAGCTGGACGCCGCAATCGCGCCGGCACCGCCTGTCCCTATGCTGGAACAGGAAGAAAAAAGGGAAAAATCAGGATAACGATCAAAAACAGGAGCGCCGCCATCAGACAGAGGGCCGGGTGGCGGCTGGCAAAACGCCCAACCGCGCCTCCGGCTTTTTTCGTGACAGCGGCCGTTTTCCCGGCGGCCTGCCCGGTGCGCCGGGCGGTCCTGGCGCCCTTGGCGTACTCCCTTTTTAAGCGGTGCTTCTGCCACATGCGGGAAAACACATTGCTCTGCAGCTTGGGATTGTCGTGAAGGGCCTGCTGGTAAGCCGCCCTTGCGCGGGTTTTCACCGTCTTTTTCTGCAGCCGGGCCACTTTACGGTAAGGGGCGGTTTTCCGGCGGTGGTTCAGGGCGCGAAGCCCTCCCTCCGCCACCAGCTCTGTGCGGTGGGCCGCCTCAATGCCCACGTTTTCATGCTCATTCTCATAGATCTTCTTGTGGGCATATCCGATGGCCGCGTTTGCGCCTTTTTTTCACCGGGCGCAGAGGCTTGGCGCCTTTTATGTGTTCCTGTTGGGAGATCACCTCTTTTTCAAATTTTAAGCGCCGTTTGGCGTTGCCGGTGGCAGCGTCCGGCTCCACCTCCATCCGCAGTTTCCGTCTGGCTGGAAGATTGGCTTCGGCCTGTTCCAGCTTCCGGGCGGTTCGTTCCGCCTTCTGCTGGGCTTTCACCAGCTTTTTGCCGGGGGCATCCGGCGGCAGTTCGTCCTCGGCAAATTGAAGTTTCGAGGTGCGGGGCTGCTCGGCGGCCGCTTCACTGGCGCTGCTGGACTCGGAAAACTTCTGCTGATAGCGGGTATGCCGGCTGCCAGGCTTTTCCCGTGGTTCCTCCTGCGGAGCGTCCTCATGGGACTGTGGCCGCGAATCCTCCAAAGGGGAAGCATCCTCATTTTCCACCGGCTCCGCCTGCGGGGTGTCTCCGTCTTTCGGCCTTTGCTGCCGGGTGGGCGGGCTTTGGCCGACAAATCCTCCAAAGAGTCAGGAGAATCCCTTGCCTGCCGCAAATCAAAATCCTGCTCCCGGCCGCTGATACGGGTTTCCTCGCCGGAAGCGGCGCCCCGTTCCACCAGCCCGTCACGGGTCATCTTGTGGAATTTCTTTTCCTTTGCCCTAAATTCTTCATCCCTTGGCAACTGCATCACCTCCCATACGCCAGGCGGTGAAGAAGGTTATCACGTCCCGGCCTCCGCGACTTCCTCCGGGCGGGTCGTCATGATCTGATACAGGCTGGTGTCCTTCGGGAAGTGATCGACAAAGGGGATAATCACATTTCCGAAAAACAAAAGGCCCTCGCCGGGGCCGCTGTGGGTCACATAGGAAAGCTGCGTCGGGCTGATCCCAAGCTGTTTCGCCAAAATCTGCCTGTCGCCCTGGGCCTGGTTCAGCATGTAGATGAAATCCGAGTTTTCAAAGATGTTCTCGATCTCACGGGAGGCCAGCAAATCCTTCACGTTTTGTGTCAGGCCGCTCGGAATCCCGCCCCATTTTCTGAAACGCTTCCAGATCTCAACGGAAAAAGCACCGGTCTGGCCTTTGAGAAGGAGATGAAATTCGTCGATATAGAACCAAGTCGTTTTATGCTTCTCCCGGTTGGCGGTGACGCGGTTCCACACGGCGTCCTGCATGATAAGCAGCCCGATCTCTTTTAAGGCTTTGCCCAGGGATTTAAGCTGGAAACACAGGACGCGGTGGCTGTCCATGTCGATGTTGCTCCTATGATTAAACACATTTAAGCTGCCGTTGACATAGATTTCAAGGGCAGTGGCAATATTCTGGGCCTCCGGCTCGCTCTGCTTTGCGAAGCAGCTCATACAGGTCCCCCAGGATTGGCATATTCTCCGGGCGGGGGTCCTGCAGGTAATCCCGGTAGACCAGGCGGGTGCAGCGGTCAATGATAGTTTTCTCGATAGGGGTAAGCCCATCCTTGCCGCCGATAATCAGGTCACACAAAAGAGAGGACAAAATCGCTCTTTAATGTAATGGGGTTCTCGTCATCGCTGTAATCCAGGTTGATGTCCAGCGGATTGATATAGTTGGAGGAAGTGGGCGAAAGGTCAATGACCTGCCCCTGTTTCCCAAAGCGTTTTACCAGCGGGCCATATTCATTTTCCGGGTCCGCGATAATGATGGAATCATCCGTCAGAAGGAACACGTTGACGATCTCACGCTTCGCACTGAATGATTTGCCGCTGTTGTGGACGACCAGCCCGTTTTCCAGCAGGAAATTCATATAGCGGGGACGGTCAGGTCATACACCGGCATTTTTTTCAGTTTCAGCACCGATACCCGCACCGCGGTATGGCCGCCGCTCAATTTCTGGCCTTCCTTCACATCCACCGCCTGCATGTACTCCCCGGCGTCATCCATAATGAGATGGCTTTCCGTACAGCGGAAAGAGGTGCCGTCCTCCAACGTGATCTGCTTTAAGACATCCGCGTATTTCTCAATGCGAATATCCCGCGCCATGGCAGTGATAACCTGCCCGGTCTCATCATCAAAGGTCTTGACCTCGATTTCCTCCACGCCGCGGGCCAGCAGTTCCTCAAAGGAGGCGGCGCTGCCGTCTGCCAAAAGAATCCGGGTAGCACCGGCAAAGCAGCCGGGCGTGCCAAGAAACAATCCATTGGGGTTTTTCAGCAGCTTGCGGTTCGCCATAATCAGGTTTGAGGAAATGGCGTTGAGTCCGTAATACAATGCCTGCCCATCCTGGAACAGTTCGCAGGTGGTAAAGGGTACGAAAATAGCGGTGCTGCTGGTGGTGAGGCCCCGCTGTATCTCGATCTGGTTCTGGCCCAGCGCCAGGGAGGACATAAGGCCCTGTTCCTGCTGGTAGTCCAGGCGTTTCAGCGCGCAGTTATACTTCTGGGCAATGCCGGAGGCAGCCATAATGTCGCTGAACAGCTTTTGCCTTTTCGGGGCGATGTTCTGTACCAGCACCGTTACCAAAAACATACGCTCATTCCGGGATTGCAGATCTTGAAGCAGGTTTTGGGCTTCCTCCCCGTAGGTGGCAAGGTCCGTGGGAATGATGTCCATATCATATCCGGCCCGCACCGCCTTTTTCTGTTCCTCGATCTTCATTTTCTGCAGGTCACTCATTTTCCGCTTGATATTGCGGATCGCTGTGGCCTGGTCGATAGACTGGATATGAAGGTTGACCGTCACTGCGTCGTCCAGGTCCAGAAATTCGGCCAGCATCCGGTCCGTCAGCTCCGGCGCTAAGATCTGCAAAAAGGACATGGCACCGGAATACTCCCCAATGCGGAAGGTCTTGCCATCCTTAGAGAAGGTAAAACTGGTGGGCGCGATAAAATCCTTTGTGGAAAGGCCGGTTTTGGCAAGGTCGCTCCAGGCAAACTTAAATTTTTCCTGGCCGCTTGGGTGGAGCTGGCTGTGCAGAAGCTCCAGCCGTTCCAGCCCGCTTAACGGGACCGCCTGGACGCCCAGGGTCTTAAAGTTGTTCAGCACATCCGTTTCCACGCGTTCCAGTCGCATTTTGGCGGTACGCAGGTCGTCCGCCTCAATGCCAAAAGTGATATACTTCCGTTTGGCAAGGCCGTTATTTCCTTTTTCAAGCTGATTTTTGAGCATTTCCGCATACTCACGCCGGATGTCATCGTACTCGTCCCCCTGAGGCGGGATCGCAATGCTTTTGGAAAAGTCCTGCATATTGGCACGCTGATTGATAAAGGTGAGCTGGACGTTGATCGTAGAATCAAAGTAATTGAGAAAATCACAGTAATTCTCGAAAATCTGCGCCTTATCGTCCGCCTGGGCAAGCTGGTAGTTAATATCGAAAAACTGAATGGTCTTGGTGTACAGCTTATCATTGACGCGGCAGATCCCGTCCTTATAGATCTCCCGGTAGGGGATCGTCTGCTGGGCTGTCTGCGGCGCGTCCCGCTTTACTCCACTGAAAAAGCCGCCCTTGCCAGGCGGCTTTGCATGAGGCCCAGATTTTTTACCGGCCTTTTTACTGCGGACCGGTTTTTTCGCGCCTGCTAGATGTTTGCCTGCAGGCGCTTTTCCTGCGCTTCCTGCTGTTTGGTTTTTTGGCAATACTTATTTCCTCCTTCTTTGACATGATTTTATAAAAGTTCCGGGTTTTATATGGGCGCGTCTCCGGCCACAGGCGGTGACGGATCATATTTTTCAGAATCTTCTCCGCTGGCTGGCCGTCACGCTCATACATCGCCATAAAGAAAAAGGGCATCATCAGCCCGATCATCAAAAGCACCGAAGCGGTATTCCGGTCACCGTGCGGGTGAGAAAATACACCGGCAGGCCAACCGCCCCGGCAATGCTGAAAAAATAAGCTGCCTTTTGGTCAGATTAAAGGCAACTTTGGTCTTAACCTTCGTCAAATCCTTTGGAACCGGTACATAGGGCAAAAAATCACCTTCTTTCCTTCAAACGCCTGCCTCTGTAAAAAAGGGCAGGAACAATCCATATTTTGCGCTTTACCGCTCTTTCTCGTGGTGCGGCTTTTTATCAGGATCACCCATGCGTGAACTCTGTTCAATAGCCTTTTGCAGCCGGTCTTTCACGGAACCGCTCGCCTGGAGCTGCAAAGGTTCCGCCTCCTGTGATAGTTCCCAAATATCTTCCGCAACTTTATCTTCCACAGGAAAGGTATCGTAGACATTTTGGGGCCATCTGCCGGATATATAGCCCAAAGGGTCATCCAGCCGGAGCAGCAGTTCGGCTTCTCCCGGCTGAAAGGTATAGTGTTCGGCCAGATAGGTATAAACTTCCTGGACAGTCGCAATTTCCTCGCGTTTGCGACCAGCGCGCCCGTACTGAGAGAATCCAGCTTTTCCATGTAGGCAAAATAATTCTGGCCCAGGCGTTTTATCAGTTCTGCTTTTGGATCTGCCTGGGCCGGAGGAAACCGGTCAAATTTATGGTATGCGCCGATTTTCTCCAACAGTTCGCAGATAGGAAAGCTATGGGTATGGGTGTTTTCCTCTTTGCACCAGCGGGCAACTTCCAACGGGTCCTGAAACGACAGCAGAGCCTCTACCTCCGACGGGGTAAAAGGATGTTCCACTTTCAAATAGTAGTGGAGCCGGGCGAGGTCCTGCAGTTCATAAATACTGCCAATGTCCTGTGAGTCCAGCAAATCCGCATGGACTTTCAGGCAGTCATCCAAGCGCTCCATCAGCAACCGTTTCGCTTCCTGTTCCAAACTCAAATTTCCTCCTTTCCCGCCGGGAGGGTGATCGTGCAATCGACCTCATTGCCCCAGACATCCCATCCCGGCGTTTTCTGGCGGGCAAAAAGCTCTACCCTGGGCTGGTCGCCCATTAGCTTGACGATCTTATCCCGTACAATATCCGGTTTTTTGCTGTGCTGCTCGACATGGGAAATGACAAATTGGTGGATTCCGGCGCTCTGCCGTTTCGGATGGCCGCGGGTAGCCAGAAGGCACACTTCCGCGTTTGAGCGCGTCCAGAATCCCATGCCATAAAACCAGGTATCTGCCTTGCGGTTTTGTTTCAGCCACAGGAAGGCCAACGTTTTATACCGAAACCCCAGGCGTCAATGACGCGGAACGCTTCTTTAAGCTGCGGGAACGTACCCCAAAGAAAAAGCGCGCTGTCCTTAGCCGCAAGGTCCGCAACCGGAAGCGCGCAGATTTCTTCAATACTCATTGTGGGATAGTGGTTTTCCGCAACCCCATGGCCGCGCTTCATATCGTAGCGCCACGGCGGGTCCGCATAGATGATCCCGTATTTTTTAGTCTCCGGCATCAGCGGGAGGGGCCGTCTTTGGCGGCGGCTGCCTTCACCGGCTGGCTTTTCACTTTACCGGCGTTCTCTTTCAGCGCCCCGGTCAGCGAAGGTTTTTCTGCGGCGCCTTTCGTAGCCTCCAAAGTCGCCTGCAGGTTTTCAATGGCCGCGCCATATCCTTCAATCAGCGCTTCGTTAAGCTGGCGGCGAAAATCCGCCGTCACCGGCCAGCAGACATCCCTCCAGTTCCCTTTGTTGTCCTGGGTGGCGGGCATATTGACATACAGCCCCTTTTCGCCGGAACAGATCCGAAAGCCGTCGATCTTAAAACAGCCCCCGATGGTGACGTTGGCGTAGGCCAGCAGGTTTCCCATAGGAGCGATAGGCCGGACACGCACATCCAGCTTGAAAGGCAGGTCCCCGCTTGTTTCCGGGACAGTGGGATTTGCAGCAGTATTGTTATTACTCATAAAACATCTCCTTTACTTTTTAAAACATACGTCAGTGTGCATTGAAAATAGATTTGGATAGCGAACCTGTCTTAAACAGGGCAAAGGCCAGCAGCACCGTATAGCCTGCTGTGCCCCAGATCGCGGCGTGTACGCTGCTGGAAGATGGGATGGATTGGACCAGCACCGCGTAAATCGCAACACAGATCAGGATAAGGAATCCCTGGAAGCCAAGGGCGAACAGGGAGCGCAGGTAATTGGTCCCCATCGCGCCCCATTCGCGGTTGGCAAGTGTGGAAAAAGGAATCGGCGCAATGCTCACGGTCAAATAAATTTCTATCATCCTTCCGTAAACGATCACAAAAATCACGATAGACAAAATCCACATGCACAGGTTGATGATGTTGGTTTCCAGCCATAGGCCGATCAGTTCCCAAATCCCCCATGGCTTGAAGCTGTGTTTCCAGGTCGGCCATGGACGCGGCCACATCCAGATTTCCGTTGATGATCCCCGCGCTGTTCGCCACAACCGTCTGCGCCACATCGAATACGGCCATCACAATCGTAAAACAGTTGGTGAGCAGATAGGTGGCAACGAAGGTCTTGAACACCCACTTAAAGATGTTGAAGGTGTCAAATTCGTGCATGTTGTTTTCTCAAGAATCATCTGGATCAGCTCATACACCAGCACGAAAAGTTAAGATCATACCGGCAATGGGCAGCACTACCG
>VOFB01002071.1_pt1 | contig 22990 bp, 37 predicted proteins | sample 5384141 | NCBI WGS metagenome assembly VOFB01 (sample SAMN12384721, study PRJNA508395) | human gut metagenome | isolation source: healthy gut A | host: Homo sapiens | reverse complement strand
ATAAAATGTTTCAATAAACAACTTTTGAAAAAAGACCGGAGCCGCATGATTTCATATAGTGTCCCAAATCATGTCACTCCGGTCTTTTTATATTATTTCCATCAACAATTTTTTATTTTTTCCCTATTGTACCGACAGGTAAGAATATCCCATCAGACTCTCATCCCGCATGTGCGACCTCACGTCCCTCACGGATTGCCCACACGACAAAAAGAGACTGTCCTCTGTGCACATCACCTGCTGCAAATACATTTTTCACACTGGTCGCATATGCCCCCTCTGCCGTCGACACGTTCGTCCTTGCATTCAGCTCGACGCCAAACGCATCTGCAACATATTTTTTCTGTTCCAAGGAATCCTGCTGCGATTAGAACCAGATCTGCATCCAGTTTCGTCTCGGAACCCGGCACTTCTGACATTACCATGCGTCCGGTTTTTTCATCCTTTTTGCTCTCTAATTTTACGGTGATAATGCCGTTTAAGTTACCGTTTTTATCTTTTAAAAATTCTTTGACTGTTGTCTGGTAAATACGCGGATCATGCCCGAATACAGCAATTGCTTCCTCCTGACCGTAGTCTGTCTTGCAGACTTTCGGCCACTCCGGCCATGGATTGTTCTCTGCCCTCGTATCTGGTGCTTTCGGCATCATTTCAAGCTGAGTCACGCTCGCACAGCCATGGCGGATGGATGTTCCGACACAGTCGTTTCCGGTATCACCGCCGCCGATGATGACCACTTTTTTACCTTTTGCAGAAATATAATTGTTATCTTTCAGGTCAGAATCTAAAAGGCTCTTTGTGGTTGCCTTTTAAGAAATCCACTGCAAAATAAATGCCATCTGCCTCTCTCCCCTCAGCCTTAATATCTCTCGGATTTTTGCACCGCAGGCTAAGATGACGCGGTCATAATCCTTTTAATAACTTCGCTGCCTTTTGACATCTTTTCCGACATTGACGCTGGTAACAAACTCGACGCCTTCCTCTTTCATGATATCGACTTTGCGGTCAATGACCCATTTTTCCAGTTTCATGTTCGGGATACCATACATCAGAAGTCCGCCGACACGGTCGTCACGTTCAAACACCGTCACCTGATGCCCACGCTTATTTAACTGGTCTGCTGCGGCAAGTCCTGCAGGGCCGGAACCGATAATTGCAATTTTCTTTCCGGTGCGTACCCTTGGCGGGTTTGCCTTTGCATATCCCTTTTCGTAAGCATTTTCGATAATACCGTGTTCATTTGCCTTACAGGTGACCGGATCTTCCCAGTGACCGCAGGTGCAGGCCGCCTCGCAGAGTGCCGGGCACACGCGGATGTAAATTCCGGGAAGTTGTTGGTCTTTCTTTAAACGGTTATATGCCTGTTCCCAGTTTCCGGTATAGACCAGATCATTCCATTCCGGTACGAGATTGTGAAGCGGACATCCGCTTGTCATGCCCATGATGGTCATACCGGACTGGCAGAACGGCACACCGCAGTTCATGCATCTTGCGCCCTGAACCTGCTGTTTTTCCATGGAAAGTGGAATATGAAATTCCTTAAAATTTTGATATGCGCTCCTTCGGCTCGACTCGCTTTCGCATCTTCTCTCTCGTAATCTATAAATCCAGTTGGTTTTCCCATTGCTCATATCCTCCATCGTTGCCCTGCGGCACTTGCCGCAGAACATCTTGCTTATTTAACCTCTCGTGTTTGCATAAAATGCTTCGATCTGCGCCTGTTCAGAGGATAAACCTTTCTCCTCCATCTGAACGATCGCCATCAGCATCCGGTTATAATCGTATGGAATGACCTTTTTGAATTTCGGCAGATATTCGCTGAAATTGTCAAGGATTGCTTTTCCTTTCTCGGAATTGGTCAATGCCACATGCTCTTTGATCATATCCTTTAATTCCATAACATCATATTTATTGGATATTTCCTCGGAAAATACCATCTCTTTGTTCATGCTTGTATACAGATCGTTATCCTCGTCGAGCACATATGCGATACCGCCGCTCATGCCTGCTGCAAAGTTCTTTCCAGTCTTACCGAGGACTACGACACGGCCGCCGGTCATGTATTCACATCCATGATCGCCGACTCCCTCAACGACTGCGGAAGCGCCTGAGTTACGGACGCAGAAACGCTCGCCTGCGACACCGCTGATGAAGGCCTTTCCGCTCGTTGCACCATAGAGGGCTACGTTACCAATGATGATATTCTCGTCTTTTTTGTATTTCACACCTGCCGGAGCATAGACAACCAGTTTTCCACCGGAAAGTCCCTTGCCAAAGTAGTCATTGGAATCTCCTACTAACTCTAAGGTCAGTCCTTTCGGATGAACGCTCCGAAGCTCTGTCCGCCGGCACCGTTGCATTTTACAATGAAGGTATCCTCCGGCAGTCCCTCGCCGCCGTACTTCTTCGTGATCTCCGAACCAAAGATCGTACCGAAGGAACGATCGGTGTTGGTCACTTCCACGTCAATGCTTCTGCGCTGTTGTTTCTCAGTTCCGGTCCGAGCTGTTTTAAGAGTACGGTGATATCTTTTGTCTTTTCAAACTCGAAGTCATATACCTGTTTCGGATCAAAGATGACTTTCTGTTTCGGTCTGCAAACGGATTATTTAAGATCTTGGACAGGTCGATCTCTTTTTCACCTGCCGCATAAATTCTCACGAACCTTTAACAGATCGGCTCTTCCTACCATCTCATCAATGGTCTTACAGCCAAGTTTTGCCATATATTCACGGAACTCCTCTGCGATAAACTTCATAAAGTTTTCCACATATTCCGGTTTTCCTGCGAAACGTTTTCTTAATTCCGGATTCTGGGTTGCGATACCTGCCGGACAGGTATCTAGGTTACAGACGCGCATCATCACGCATCCTATGGTTACAAGCGGTGCCGTCGCAAAACCGTACTCCTCTGCTCCTAGAAGTGCTGCGATCGCAACATCACGGCCGCTCATTAGTTTACCATCTGTCTCAATCCTTACTTTGTTACGGAGTCCGTTCATGATCAATGTCTGATGTGTCTCAGCAAGTCCAAGCTCCCAAGGAAGTCCTGCATTGTGGATGGAACTTGACGGAGCAGCACCTGTACCGCCATCGTAACCGGAGATCAATACAACCTGTGCACCAGCTTTTGCAACACCGGCTGCAACAGTACCGACACCTGCCTCTGATACCAGTTTTACTGTGATCCTCGCATCCCGGTTGGAGTTCTTTAAGTCATAGATCAGCTGCTCAAGATCTTCGATGGAGTAAATATCGTGATGTGGTGGCGGAGAGATCAGAACGCCCGGAGTGGAAAGTCTTGTCTTTGCAATCCACGGATAAACTTTTTTGCCCGGAAGATGTCCGCCTTCACCAGGTTTTGCTCCCTGTGCCATCTTGATCTGGATCTCTTCCGCACTGACTAAATACTGGCTTGTTACACCGAAACGTCCGGATGCTACCTGCTTGATCGCTGAACAGCGGTTGACACTGCTGTTTTTACTTGCGATACGCTCTGCATCTTCACCACCTTCACCGGAGTTGGATTTTCCATGCAGTCTATTCATTGCGATTGCGAGTGTCTCATGTGCTTCCTGTGAAATGGAACCATAGGACATCGCACCTGTTTTAAATCTCTGTACAATAGAGTCAACGCTTTCCACTTCCTCGACCGGCACACCTTTTTTCGGGTAATTGAAATCCATCAGTCCACGCAGTGTGATCTCTCTTTTTCCTTATTAACCAGATCCGTGTACTGTTTGAACAGCTGGTAGTCACCTCGTCTGGTTGCCTCCTGTAACAGATGGATCGTTGCCGGATTGTAAAGATGAGGGTCTGCTCCGCTTCTCATCTTATGGCGTCCGCGGCTCTCTAAAGTCAGATCGGATTCAAGTCCAAGCGGATCGTAGGCTGCAGAATGAAGCTCATTCACATCATTTTCAATATCCTTTAATGTGATACCACCAATACGGCTGACCGTGTTCGTAAAATATTTGTCAATGACATTTTTATCGATACCGATCGCCTCGAAGATCTTGGAACCCTCGTAAGACTGGATCGTGGAAATACCCATCTTGGATGCGATCTTTACGATACCGTTTAAGATTGCATTGTTGTAATCCTGAACGGCTGCATAATAATCCTTGTCTAGCATATGCTCGTCCACAAGCTGTTTTACCGTATCCTGTGCCAGATATGGGTTGATCGCACACGCACCATAGCCTAACAGTGTTGCAAAATGATGTACCTCTCTCGGCTCTCCGGACTCTAAGATCATCGCGACCGCAGTTCTCTTTTTCTGTCTTTACCAGATGCTGCTGCAGTGCTGATACAGCGAGCAGTGACGGGATCGGAACATGGTTCTCATCGATTCCGCGGTCGGAAAGGATCAGGATATTTGCACCCTCCCTGTATGCACGGTCGGCTTCCACGAACAGACGGTCGATGGCCTTTTCAAGGCTTGTGTTTTTATAGTAGATGATCGGGATCACTTCTACTTTAAATCCCGGCACCTTTCATGGTTTGATCTTCATCAGGTCTGTGTTTGTCAGAATCGGGTTATTTACTTTTAGTACCTGGCAGTTCTCTGCCTTCTCCTCTAAGAAGGTTACCGTCTTCACCGATATAGACTGTCGTGGATGTTACAACTTTCTCACGGATCGAGTCGATCGGCGGGTTTGTTACCTGTGCAAACAGCTGTTTGAAATAGTTGAATAACGGCTGATGATCACTGGCAAGTGCTGCAAGCGGTGTATCAATACCCATGGCTGAGGTACCCTCGCCTCCGTTTTTGCCATCGGTAAAATTGCATCTCTTAATGACTCAAGGTATAACCGAAAGCTTTCTGCATTCTCTGGCGCTCTTCCTTGGTGTATTCCGGCACACGCTCGTTCGGGATTTTTAGATCTTCCAGTTTTAAGAGGTTGCGGTCAAGCCATTCACCGTATGGCTGTTTGTTTGCATAAGTTTCTTTCAACTCATCATCGTCGATCACGCGGCCTGCAACGGTATCAACCAGAAGCATTTTACCAGGACGCAGTCTCTCTTTTACGAGAATCTTTGTCGGATCAATATCAAGTACACCGACCTCGGAGGAGAGGATCAGATAATCATCATCTGTAATGTAATAACGGGAAGGACGCAGTCCGTTGCGGTCAAGCACCGCACCCATGATATCACCATCGGAGAACAGAATGGATGCAGGTCCGTCCCACGGCTCCATCATCGTCGCGTAATACTGATAGAAATCTTTTTTCTTCTGTGACATGAGGCGGTTGTTCGCCCACGGCTCCGGAATTAAGATCATGACTGCGAGCGGAAGTTCCATGCCGCTCATGACAAGAAATTCCAGTGTATTGTCAAGCATTGCAGAGTCGGAACCTTCGGTGTTGACGACCGGAAGCACTTTCTGTCAATTCGCCCTTTAAAATATTCGGACTCCATCGTCTCCTCGCGGGCAACATCTTGTCCGCATTACCCTTGATGGTATTAATCTCACCATTATGAACGATAAAACGATTCGGATGCGCTCTCTCCCAGCTCGGATTCGTGTTGGTAGAGAAACGGGAGTGCACGGTTGCGATCGCTGACTCGTAATCTTTGTCCTGTAAGTCGGCAAAGAATAACCGTAACTGCTCTACTAAGAACATACCTTTGTATACGATGGTTCTGCTTGATAATGAACATACGTAAGTTGTATCATCATTCTGCTGTCTGCTCAAATACTCGTCTTGCAACATAAAGTTTCTGTCAAACTCAATTCCTTTTCCACATTCTTCCGGAGGTCTTTTTCACAAAGCCCTGCATAATATATGGCATACAGTCAACTGCCTTTTTACCGAGAACATTAGGAAATCGGATCGGTTGGAACATCTCTCCAACCTAAGAACTCAAGTCCTTCCTTTCTCAACAATGATTTCGAACATCTTCTTGGCTCTGTTTCTTGTTCATCCTGTGGGAAGAAAAACATTCCAACGCCATAATCGCGCTCATCTCCATAGATTATCTGATCACTAACCAAGACAGGCATCAGTGAAATATCGGCTTTTATTATGCCCGCACGTCAAACGGCTGATATCTCTGTTGTTTTTTCTGCAATTCCTCGTCGGACAATTTCTGCTGTAACTCTGCTTCTGAAAGCTGTCCGGTAGTTTCCAGATTTCCTTCCTGCGCATCGATTGATTCCGACATATCATCCATAATTTCGGATAAAACACCCTTATCATCGGTTTTGCCGTCTGTTCCTGCTTTGCCTCGCCTTGAGCCTCCTTTTTCTGCTCTTCCTCGGTCTTTGGCTTATATTTCTCAGCCGCTTTCGCCATCTGCTCTCCGCGCTCTTCTGCCTCATCTAAGATGTGGAACATCTGTGAGCTGTTGTACTCCTGTTTTGCTTGCCGCAATCTCATCCTCGTAAGTATGAAACTTCTCCAGCTTTTTTGCAATTTCTTCGATTGTATCCGCTTTCTGATTTTTGAGATTCTGCTTCTGTGTCAAAAAAGCAATTTTTCCGTCCCGCTCTTCCTGTCTCTGTATTTTTTCCCTCGTGCTTTTTAACATGTTTGCATTTGACTGCCAGGGGTGCGGACGTGTTTTGGAAAAGTTGATCGTAACACTCATAATAGTTCTCCTGTCTTATCTCCTCTGCAAATTTGTCAATTTTCTTTTTATCCCCAGAAATCGTATTTACTCGTCTCAAGTGCACTCAGCAATGAAGAGCCGTTCGATGTATACTGGCTCGATGTGCTCACAACATTGGACGCTGCGTTCTGGCTGATTCTTCCGCTCACAAAACTGATCTTGGAAGCAAGCCCGGTATCTCCATCCAACACTTTCTTTAACGTGTCTGCATCTGCACTCTGTAACACTTTCTCGTCAATGGAAAGACTGCCGTCTTTTGCCTGTGTGATACCAATGCTCTTCAATGCCTCTTTGTCCCCGGCAGGAATATCCTTTAACTGCTGTCTGTAAAACTCATTTAAAGTATCCCCGGTTTCCTGAGCTGTTTTAACGTTGCGTTGTAGCTCTCGACCATTTTTTTGCCGAGGAAACAATATCCTTTGTACTGCCGCTTTCCTTTGCCCTGTCATAAATGGAGTTCTTATCTGTTGCCACAAGACTAGAAGCATATCCGTTCAGGTTCCCCTGAAATATCTTCCAGCTTCGAATAATTCTTTTTTCTTTGCGATCGCCGTTGCATCCGCACTGGCATTCACTCCGTTCAGCAGACCGGAAAAAGATGACTTTTGTTCAGGATATCTAACAGTGTTGTCTGCTGAAATGGAATTCCGCTTTTTGCGGCTGAGTGTGCAAGCATTTGTGTTGTAATTCGCATATTATTGCCTCCCTGTATGTCTTGCCAAAACTGCACCATAACGATGCATTTTGCCTTTCTTTACTCCGTATATCGGTCGGGCATTTTCTGATTTTAGCGAATTGTAACGAACAGGCTCTTTATGTAATGAAAAATCAGCAGATCTATGTTCCGCTGATTTTTGCTTTTTTCCGCTATTTTGCAGTCCTTTTCATCCTGCGCTTCTCAGATATTTCATATAAGCCGTGACAAAATCGTTATACTTTTGTTTTGCCAGATAAACTTTGTCACCATTTTTCATCTGTATCGTGGTCGCATCATACTTGTACACTTCCCGCAGATTTACCAGAAATCCCCGGTGCGAACGAAAAAAACCCTCTCCCAGCCGCTTCTCCAACACTTCCATTTTCTCATAAAAAGTATAACTGCTCTCCGGCATATTTTTCGTGTGCAACACAATCTTGCGCGCCTCGTTCTCCGCATACAAAATATTTTTTTGCCAGAACTTCCATATAACTTCCATCTGCTTTTATCAACAGGGACATTTCCTCTTTTTCCCGCTCAAGCTGCCACATGGCGCGCGCATCACTTCCGCAAACTTGTGCTCGTCCACCGGCTTTAACAGATAGTGAAACGCCCCGACATCATAACCTTCAAACACATATTCTTTGAACGCTGTCACAAAAATGATCATCACATTGGATGTCTCCCGGATTTTCCGGGCTGTCTCCATGCCGTTTAACGTCTGATTTCCATCTTCTCCACGCAGGGGAAACATCCAGCAGGATCACATCAAAGGATGTCTGATCTCGTAACAGTGCCTCTCCGCTGCCAAACAGGCGAACCTGTGAATCCGGAATACATTTTTCGGTCAGACTTTTTAAATACTCTCTTATAGGCTGTTCATCATCACATATCGCAATTTTCGGCATTTTCTTCACTCCATACTCTGTATTTTATCTTATATCGACCAGCTCATAAGCTTTTCTTATGGAATATGTAATGAAATGTCGTTTTTATGTAACGAATTATTTTCTCCGGTAAAAAGGCTGACAACGCCTATTCCTGCCGCTGCCATCACAACCGTAAATAAAATGCCTTTTACTGTCGGATAAAAACTGAAATCAAGCCATCCTGTCTCCGTCCGCAATACCGCTGCAAGATTTGCTGCAAGATGCCCAAAAACTGCCATGGAAAGCTTCCCTGTTTTTTCCAGCACAAACGCAAGAAGCAATCCGATCACCGCCGCATACAAAAACTGCACCAGATTGACATGCATGATACCAAAGATAAGTGCTGAACCGATCAATGCCGGTGTCACGCCAAAATAAAGCTTCAGACGCTTGTACACCACACCGCGGAACAGCAATTCTTCTGCAATCGGAATCACAAGGCAGGAACCGAGCAGTACAAACACAACCGTTCCCGCAAAAAAGGACTGGTTTGCCTCCTGAAACCCCTCCGACATCTGCACTAACGGCGTCATTGCAATGATGTTATTCACGGCAATGCCAAGTGTCGCTGCACCCGTAACAGCCAAAACTGCGTCTGTGAACCATTTTGTATCCAATTTTTCTTTTTCAGTTCCATAGACAACCTGCTCTGCAATTTTATCCTGCTTATAAAAACTCATCGTCGCCGGGATCGTTGCCGCCGAGCAGATCAGCTGACGCAGCATATAGGTCTGTTGCCCATCCCCCAGAAAAAGTCCCAGTACGAAGTACATAAAGCTCGACACAACATAATAAATGCCAATCGGATAAATGATCTGCCAGAGTTTAAAACCGCCTGTCGTTTTCATGATATCTTCCTCTCTATCACATCTGCTGCAGTGCGTCCACAACCTCTGCCATGTTGTCGCAGACACAGTATGCCCCTGCACGCTCTAACAGCTCTCTTTTCCAAATCCATAGGATACGCCGATACAGCGGATTCCAAACTGATCCGCTCCGGTCAACGTCATACTCAGTGTCACCGATCAGGCACATCTGGTCTTTTGTGATCTGCATATGCTCCATCCGTCTGCCAAGCTCCTCTAATACCTGCTGTTTGGTGCTGATGCTTCCATCTAAAGTGGAACCGACGATCTCATCAAAATACGGTGTCAGGGAAAAATGTTCCAGAATACGTCTGCACGCTGTCTCCGGCTTGGAGGAAGCGAGTGCAATGACGCAGCCTGCTTCTTTTAACTTGCGGATCGTATCTGCGACACCCTCATATAATTCACACTCGAAAATTCCGGTCTTATCAAACCTCTCCCGGTATTTTAATACCGCCTGCCATGCCTTGTCCGCATCAAAGCCGTATTTTTCACGGAAAACAGGATCAAGCGGCGGTCCGATAAAACACAACAGCTTTTTCCGGTCCGGTTCCTCAATTCCAAAACTGCTTAATGCATATTGTACACACTTTGTAATTCCCTCTTCTGAGTTAATGATCGTACCATCCAGATCAAATAAGACTGCTTTTATCATACTACCTCTCTTTCAGCTTTCCAAGTAACTGTGACACTGTTTTTCCCAAAACCGGGTGGCGGTAATTCGGGCAAAGCTCTGCCAGCGGTTTTAACACAAAGTCACGATTCTGCATATCAATATGCGGTATGATAAGATCCTCATCCTCATAGACAAGCTTATCATAAAAAATAATATCCAGATCCAAAGTTCTCGGTCCCCAGTGAATGATACGCTCCCTGTTAGCGTGCTGCTCGATCTCGTGCAGTTTCTCCAGCAGCTCCTGTGGTGATAGCATCGTCTTTAATGCAATCGCCCCGTTGACAAAATCGTCCTGCTCCACTCCGCCGTAAGGCTTTGTCACCAGAAGTTCTGACACCCTGACCTCTTTGATTTCTTTGCTTTGGCGCAGTTCCTCAATTCCATTCCCAATATAGGCATTCTTGTCCCCAAGATTGGAACCGACCGCCAGATACACCTCATGCCACTGTCGTTTGATCGTCACCGACACGTTTTCAAATGGAAGCCCGATTGGAGCATGTGGTTTACATAATTCAATCTTCACTCCCTTTAAAACCGGCATAGAAAGAAGCATCGCTTCTGCCAACTGCTCCGCGACGCTCTCAATTAATTTGTATGTATGATTCTGCAGAAAATCTGTGATAAAATGACTGGCTTCTCCATAATTCAAAGAATCCGACAGATTGTCTGTTTTTCCAGCTTTTCTGCAGTCCAAAAAAAGTTTTGCATTCACATAAAAGTCCTGTCCATCCCTTTGTTTCCTACGGGAAAACTCCATGATGTGCAAATACTTTTAAATTCGTTATTTTAATATAATCTCCTGTCATTCCAGTACGTCCTTTCAGCACTGCTATCTTCCTGTTATCTAAAGCCTGCAAAACTCCTGAAAAGCAGGAGTTTGGCAATTGCTTATTTCTATATAGGATTGCCTCTGCCATCTGAATTGCCCGTGATTTTCTTTTACATCATGCACACGGACGAACATACAGCCTGCTTCCACCGCCATGACCGTTGTGACAATCGTTCCCTCCACACGCTCTGCTGCCGGAAGGTCGAGTGTCAATCCGATCACAGACTTCCTTGAAGTGCCAAGCAGCACCGGATACTTTAATTCCTTTAATTCCTCCAGACTGCGGATTGCTTCCAGATTATTCTCATAACTTTTTGCAAACCCAACACCCGGATCTAAGATGATCTTATCGTCCGCAATTCCAGCCGCTTTGGCAAGCGCGATCGTCTCCCAGATCCTGTTTCACGTCCTCCATAAAATTCCGGTACTCAGTATTGTCCCGGTTATGCATGAGACAGCACGCCAGCCCGGATTTTGCAATGACTTCTGACATGTGCGGGTCATATTTCAGTCCCCAGATATCATTGATCAGATCGACTCCTGCCTGCGCTGCGGCCTCTGCAACGCCACTTTTATAAGTATCCACAGAAATCGGAATCTCAAACTCTTTTTTCACCGCCTCAATGACCGGAACCACCCTGCCTGTCTCCTCCTCATCGGAAATCTTTGTATATCCCGGCCGTGTGGATTCCCCACCGATATCGATCACATCTGCGCCGCCTCCTACATCTGCACCGTCTCTTATCATCTCTTCCGCATGCTTTAATGCCGCATCAATCTGATTGAACTTCCCACCATCCGAAAAAGAGTCCGGAGTCACATTTAAAATTCCCATAATATAAGTATGTCCCAAATGCAAGGATCACGCCAGTCTTTTTCCTGTCTGTTCCAGTGCCAGCGATTGCCTTCCTTCAATGGAACTGCATGCCCTACAGCATCCTATCGCTTTTATCGAAATCCGCGATCCCATAACTCCTGCGCCCTGTGGACTATTTTCCTGCTCCCATAACTCCTGCGCCCTGACTATTTCCTGCTCCTGCCCTGTTTTTTCCGGCTTTCCGGCTCTCTCTTTCCACAGACGAGCCACGATCGCTTCTGCCTCGGACGCAAGTTCTTCCGCTTTCATCGCCCTCGGATTATCCGGCGTCACTGTAAAGGCGGCTCCCGCATAAGGCAGCATTGCCTCCAGCACTTTTTGTGTTCCTTATCTGCAAGTACACCTATTATATAAGTTATTGAATGTTTGTAAAATATTTTTCCACAGACGTACTTAATTGAAGTGCCGCATCCTCATTGTGCGCACCGTCTATGATAAACAACGGCTGTTCTCCTATGATCTCAAACCTGCCCGGCCACACGGTATTTCTGATCCCGTCTATAATGATCCGGTCTGCAATTCCAAGAACCTCCTTTAACACTGTGACCGCCAGACAGCAGTTTTCCACCTGATATGTCCCTGTAAGCCGGGTTGTCGCCGTTCCAAGTCCCGGATGATCGAATCTGATTTCTTTTAACGTTTCGGTTTCCACCGTTACCTTGGAAACATCGGCGGTATAAAGCCTTGCATGCTGTTTTTCTGCCTCTGCTTCTATCGCCTCCATTGCCTCTGCTTTTTGCAGGATAGTCACGACCGGACAATCTTTTTTGATAATGCCGGCTTTTGCCTGTGCGATCTCGGTCAATGTATTTCCGAGAAACTGCATATGATCCATGCTGACAGAAGTAATGACGGAGCACACCGGCTTTCGGATCACATTCGTTGCATCCGTTCTGCCGCCCATTCCAACTTCCAGCAGCACATAATCACATTTTTCTGATAAAAATACAGAAAAGCCATCGCTGTCTCCACTTCAAAGATTGTCGGCTGTTCCATGCCTTTTTCCCACCATGCAGTCACAGGCGCACTTTACCTGTTCCATGATGTCCGCATACTCCTCATGGCTCATGGACTGAAGATTGATCCGCCACACTTCCATGGGATCGAACACTGCCGGGGACGTATATCTGCCTACCCGGTATCCGGCTTCTATGAGTACCCGCTCTAAATAAGCTCCGGTAGAACCTTTTCCATTCGTTCCCGCAATGTGGATGATCTTAAGCTGCTCCTGTATATCTCCAAGCTCGTGCATTAGATTTTCAATACTATCAAGCCCTAATATGCTTCCCGATCTGCTGACATTTACGGCATACACTCTTGCCTGCTCGTAATTCATTTTCCCACCTTACTTCTTTTGGTTTTATTTAACGCTTCGTTCCCTTGGTGTCACGATTTCCAACACGAAGTCTGTTTAAGACAACCTCTTTTCCCTTTACTTCAACGGTCTGCTCGCTCTCGCCGTCTAACACATAAATGTTACTCAATGCATCTCCTGCATTCAGTTTCATGCCGCGCACTCCGACCGCTCCCTTTTTCTTTTCCGGGATTGTGGAAGCCTCAATACGCAAAAACATTTCTTTCTCAGACTGCATGACAACCGTCTCCTCACCTGTCATGGCGTGCACGATCAGAAGTTCATCATCCTCATTTAACTTCGTTGCGGCTGTCGTTCTCTTTGCCACGTCAAATTCACTTCCGTCAACCATCTTAAGCATGGCTGTTTTGGTTCCAAATAATAATCTGGGTGAATGATCGCACCGAGGTTGATAATGTATATAAAGTTTTCCTCACTACTATTGTAGTTACTTAGATTGTCGATTGGAATTCCCTTATCTCGGAACTTTCCATATGGAAGATCAAGCACTTTCAACAGATGCATCTGTCCTTTGTTTGTAAAAATACAGATTTTATCCGTGTTCTTGCAGGTTAAGATGTAACGGTTTTCCGTATCCGCTGCCTCTTTATTTCTCTCATAGACACTGACATCCACCGTTTTTGCATAGCCAAAGCGATCCATGAGGAATACCACATCCATCTCCTCAATCCTCTTCTATTCCACAACCGCTTCCTCAAGATTGTCGATCAGAGTTTTCTCGAACCGCATACTGTTTCTTATAAGACTGAAGTTCTTTGATCAGCACTTTGGCCATGGTGGCACGGTTTTCCAAAATGTCCTCATACTCGGCGATATGCTTTAACGTATCCTCATGGTCTTTCATCAATGCCTCGATCTCTAAACCGATCAGCTTCTGTAAACGCATCTCCAGGATTGCCGTGGTCTGGCGCTCTGTAAAACGGAGCTCTGATGCCATTTTTTCTGACTGCGCCGATTTAAAGGTGATATTGTCCGTCACACCATCGGTCAGACATGCTCTTGCATCTTTTACATTCTTACTTCCGCGAAGGATTTCAATAATAAGGTCAATGACATCACACGCCTTGATCAATCCTTCCTGTATTTCTTTTTGTCTAATTCTTTTTTTCAGTAATGTTTGATATTTTCTTGTGGCAAGCTCATACTGGAACTTCACATGATGACGGATGATTGGCACAAGTCCCAGCGTCTCAGGCCGTCCCTCCGCAACTGCCAGCATATTCACACCAAATGTGTCCTCTAACTTTGTCTTTTATACAGCAGATTGATGAGATTCTGCGTATCGGCTCCTTTCGAAGCTCTAACACAATCCGGATTCCCTCTTTGGAGGACTGGTTTGTGATATCCACGATATCATTTGTTTTCTTGGTCTCCACGAGACTGTATACATCATTCAAAAATTTTCCGATGTTCGCACCGATCATCGTATATGGGATCTCAGTGATAACAATGCGCTCTTTTTCCACCTTTAACCTGCTCCACTTCCACTTTTCCACGGATTTTGATCTTACCCATACCGGTGGAATAGATCTGGATCAGATCGTCCTTATTGGCAATAATTCCTCCTGTAGGGAAATCCGGTCCCGGAATATACTGCATCATCTGCTCGGTGTTGATATCCGGGTTTTTAATGTATGCGATCACGCCGTCGATGACTTCGCCCAGATTGTGCGGTGGTGTGCTTGTCACCATACCGACCGCAATACCATCGGAACCGTTCACCAAGAGATTCGGGATCTTGACCGGCAAAACTTCCGGCTCTTTCTCTGTCTCATCAAAGTTTGGCACAAAATCCACAACATTCTTATCCAGATCCGATAAAAATGCCTCCTGTGTGATTTTCTGCAGCCGCGCCTCCGTGTAACGCATCGCAGCCGCGCCATCGCCCTCGATGGAACCAAAGTTACCGTGTCCATCTACAAGCGGCGCCCTTTTTAAATTCCTGTGCCATGACAACAAGTGCGTCATAAATAGAACTGTCGCCATGTGGATGATATTTACCCATGGTATCACCGACAATACGCGCACACTTACGGTACGGCTTGTCATAGCGGATGCCAAGTTCGTACATATCATAAAGCGTTCTTCGCTGCACCGGTTTTAAGCCATCGCGGACATCCGGCAAAGCTCTTGCGATAATGATGACGCTCATCTATAAGATTTCTGCATCAGTTCCGAATACTCGGTGCGGATAATCTGTTCTTCCTGCTGCATCATATAACCTCTCTATCTGTTATTCTACCGACCATTGCAAAATGTTTGTCATCTGCTTTACGATTTTTCAATGATCTACTGCCATTTTTACCGTCTGCACTATACGTCGAGTTCTGCGTCATGCGCATGTTCATAAATAAATGTCTTTCTCGGTGGAACATCATTGCCCATCAGAAGCTCTGTGATATCCGATGCCATGCTGCAGTCCTCGATTTCTATCCGCTTTAACATCCTTGTTTCCGGGTTTAATGTGGTCTCCCAGAGCTGCTCTGCATCCATCTCACCAAGACCTTTGTAGCGCTGTAAGGTAAAGTTACTTCCCTTATGTGCCTTTCTGTATTTTTCCAGAGCCGCATCATCGTAAAGATACTCTTCCTCACCCTTGCCCGGAATGACTTTGTAAAGCGGTGGCATTGCCACATAAACATGTCCTTCATAAATAAGTTCCGGCATAAAACGGTAAAACAAGGTCAGAAGCAGTGTAGAGATATGTGCTCCATCCACGTCGGCATCCGCCATGATGATGATCTTGTCATAACGAAGTTTTGTGATATCAAAATCGTTTCCATACCCCTCGGAAAAACCACATCCAAACGCATTGATCATCGTTTTGATCTCGGCATTCGCAAGCACCTTGTCAATACTTGCCTTTTCTACATTTAAGATCTTACCACTGATCGGCAGGATTGCCTGAAAGTTACGGTCACGCGCCGTCTTTGCAGAACCTCCCGCGGAATCTCCCTCGACGATAAATATCTCACAGATCGACGCGTCCCTGCTCTCACAGTTTGCAAGCTTTCCGTTGGAATCAAACGAAAACTTCTGCTTGGTGAGCAGATTGGTCTTGGCTCGCTCCTCGGTCTTACGGATCTTTGCCGCTTTTTCCGCACAGGAAATGACCGTCTTTAACGTCTCTAAGTTTTTATCAAAAAAAACTGAATCTCGTCGCCGGTCACTTTTTTGCAGTGGCTTTCGCCGCATCCTGATTATCTAATTTCGTCTTTGTCTGTCCCTCAAATCTCGGATCAGGATGTTTGATGGAAACAACTGCCGTCATTCCGTTTCGGACATCCGCTCCGGTGAAGTTCACATCTTTTTTCTTTTAAAATACCAAGTTCCCTCGCATAAGAATTAATGACGGTTGTAAATACGGTTTTAAATCCCGTGATATGTGTACCACCCTCGGCATTAAAAATATTATTACAGAATCCCAGGATATTCTCATGAAATTCATTCGTGTACTGGAATGCAGCTTCCACGGTAATGCCTTCAGATTCTCCTTTAAAGTAGACGACATCATGAAGCACTTCCGTATTTTTATTCAAATCCTTTACAAAACCAATGATACCCTCTTCCTCATGATATACAATATGTTCGACTTCCTCGCCACGGCGGTCCTCATAAATGATCGTAAGTTTCGGATTCAGGTATGCCGTCTCATGCATACGGCTTTTGATCTCATCCTCTTTGAATCTCGTCTTTTCAAAAATTTCCGGATCCGGAAGAAAGTTTACTTTGGTTCCGGTCTTTTTGTCTTGCCAATCTTAGGAAGCAATCCATTCTCCAATTCCACAACCGGAACGCCTCTCTCATAGCGGTCGTGATGAATATACCCCTCTCTGCTGATCTCCACATCCATATAAACAGACAATGCATTGACAACGGAAGAACCTACTCCGTGAAGCCCTCCACTCGTCTTATATGCGGAATCATCAAACTTACCGCCGGCGTGTAAGGTTGTGTATACAAGACGTGCTGCCGAAACACCTTTGGCGTGCATTCCGACCGGAACGCCTCGTCCATTATCTTCTACCGTACAGGAACCATTCTTCTCCAATGTGACATGGATCGTATCACATGCCCCTGCCAGATGCTCATCCACAGAGTTGTCTACGATCTCATAGATCAGGTGGTTCAATCCCTTTCTGGAAACACTTCCGATATACATTCCCGGTCTTTTCCGAACAGCCTCTAACCCTTCTAAAACCGATATGCTGTGCTCATCATAACCTGCCATTTCTTACCTCACTTCATTCATTTTCCTGCGCTCTGTCACAAGCTTGCAGATTCATTTCATAATATTCTTTCAAATCTGCCCTACTCTTCTACCTTCTGCTGGTTCATATGTGCAATGACCATCATCGCAATCTTAAAGGTCATTGCATCATCAAACTTACGGATATCTAATCCGATTGCCTTCTCTAAACGTTCCAGACGATATACTAATGTATTCCGGTGCACATATAACTGTCTGGCGGTCTCTGAGATATTCAGATTATTTTCAAAAAACTTCTGGATGGTTGTATTAATCTCTTCATTAAATATATCCGGCACTTCATCCCCGAACACTTCATGAATAAACATCTCGCATAAGCTCATCGGAAGCTGATAGATCAGACGCCCAATTCCAAGCAGGCTGTATGCAATCGTCTCACGCTCTGCATAAAAAATTCTTCCGACCTAACGCCATCTTTGCCTCCTGATAGGATTTGGCAATATCTTGCAGATTATGCACACGGTTTCCATAGCCCACGCGCACTTTCACCATCGCCTCAGTGTGCATATTATCCACGATCATACTTGCCAATGTCTGCAGTTCTTCATCTTCTTTCATGTCCCTCTGGTATCTTTGATCAGGACGATGCTCTGCTCGTCCACTTCTGTCACATAGTCTCTGGTCCTGGTCACGAACAGATTCTTGACTGTCTCCATCGCGGTTGCATCTTTCTTGCCGTCAATCTCAATCACGAAAACAACACGTTCTGCCTGTTCAATATGCGACTTCTCTGGGCCTTATTGTACATATCTACGACCAACATATTGCCGAGCAGGATATTCTGCATGAAATTGTTGCGGTCGAACTGCTCCATGTAGGCAGCTGCAAGATTCCTTATCTGGCAGACTGCCAACCGTCCTACCATATAAGCATCTTCTGCAGATGACTTTGTCAAAAGAATATATTCCACTTCACCCTCTACCATTACTTTAAAGAAATGACAACCGGACAGCATCTGGCTCTCTGCCATTGATGCTGCAAATGAAGTTACCGCCTCTTCCATATCGCCTTCCGGTTCAAAAGTAGCCGCAACCTGTTTTCCTTTCTCTGAATATAATGCCAGATCAATCTTGGAAATCTCCTTGATCTCGTCTAAAGCAGTCTGTATCTTATGGTTTGATATCATACGCCCCATTCCTTTCGTTATTTATTATATAGAACACATGTTTGTTTTGCAATTATTTTTGCAGAAAAAAACCGGGTACAAATGATGCACCCGGTTCTACTTTACAAATGAGTTTATTTAATTTTACCGAATTAGTTGGTAATTGTCAATTCTGTTTCTTTGTCGAAGTACAGTGAATCTTCTCTGGATCGATTGCTAATGTGATATGATCTCCCATACGTGCTGTTGTTCTGGAATCAACTTTTGCAGTCATGCTTGTGCCTGCTACTTTGAAGTATAATAATACCTCAGAACCTAATAACTCGTATCCTGTTACATCAGCCTCGAATGCGCAATCTTGGTGTGCTTCGATCTCGATCTCGGAATCTCCAATATCTCTGGTCTGATACCCATAACAACTGTCTTGCCGTTGTATCCGCCATCGATCAATTTCTTAGCTTTTGCCGGAGGTAAGGACAACAGATGTCTTCTCGAAGTTAAGAGTTACTCTCTCGCCTTCTACTTTGCATACAGTATCGATGAAGTTCATCTGCGGAGAACCAATGAATCCAGCAACGAATAAGTTGTTCGGCTCGTTGTATAATTTCTGCGGAGAATCAACCTGCATGATAACACCATCTTTTAATACAACGATTCTGGTACCAAGTGTCATAGCCTCGGTCTGATCATGTGTTACGTAGATGATAGTAGCTTTTAATCTGTTATGTAAGGAAGCGATCTCAGAACGCATCTGAACACGTAATTTTGCATCCAGGTTGGAAAGAGGTTCGTCCATAAGGAATACCTTAGGATTACGAACGATAGCACGTCCCATAGCAACACGCTGTCTCTGTCCACCGGATAAAGCCTTTGGTTTACGGTCTAATAATTTCTCAAGGTCAAGGATCTTAGCAGCTTCTTCTACTTTTTTCTTGATTTCATCCTTAGGAACTTTTCTTAATTTTAATCCGACTGCCATATTGTCAAATACGGTCATATGTGGATATAATGCGTAGTTCTGGAATACCATTGCGATATCTCTGTCTTTTGGCTCTACGTCGTTTACAACTCTGCCATCGATTTTTAATTCTCCGGAAGAAATCTCCTCAAGACCGGCGATCATACGAAGTGTAGTAGATTTACCACATCCGGATGGTCCTACGAAAATGATGAACTCCTGATCTTCTACTTCAAGGTTGAAATCCTTAACAGCCTCAAAGCCGTTTGGATAAACTTTACAACATTTGTTAATGATAAACTTGCCATTGGTGTAAATACCTCCTATAAATTGTTCGTTTCTTGATATATTTACTATACAAAAAACAGCCAAAAACGCCATATGTTACCTACACAAAGAATCTGTCGATTTCTTGTAGGAACTCACAGTGATTTTGACTGTTTTTTGATTTCTTCGTCAGATTGCACTGATATTTCATCTTTTTCCGTCAAATTGACGAAGCAACCTGCCTGTATCTTTTATTCTATACATTCATTTCTGATCATAACTTAGAATAACCGAATCCATTGACCACGCATCCAGCTTGATTCCTTTTTTTACAGAATGGACAGTCATCTGCGGAATAAGCCGCATATCCCGGAAGATCCTCTGCATGGAACACCGAGTGTACCGCAAAGCCATCCATCTCAGATACCGTGCTGAACACAGATGCCACTGCCTCGATCACGCCGCCATAGTAACGGATTCCCTCAAGACTTCTGTGGATTGTCTTTCCGGTTGTGGTAGATGCAGATAATAAGATTACATGTTTTCCTGCGATACTTGGTTTGATATTATCACGGAATAAGAGCTGGTTATTGCTGTTCATCTCCGGCGAAACCACATAAATTGTCTCATGGCGGTTCGTAGATGCCATATCCTCTTTTTCAAATTCCTCTGCCAAAAACGCTCCGATCACCTCCGTGCGTCCATACATACAATCGTATCCACATAGGAAACTCTTCCGATCTTCTGATGCAGCACACGGGCAACCTCTTTCGCCTCCTGAATTCTTGTCTTCAAGCTTGTGATATCAATATAGTAATTGATATGGGAATGACTGGTTGCAAAATGTCCCGAATTGCATGAATTGCAACCATGTTGCTCTCTTTTGAATAAAACTTTACCATTCTGCTTTCCATAATAAAATACCTCCTTAACCCCACTATTCCGGCATTTTCCGTTGATATTACTTTCTTCCGGTAGAACCAAATCCGCCTTCCCCGCGCTCCGTCTCATTCAATTCTTCTACTTCCTCAAACTCAACAGAAAGATACGGCATTACGACCATTTGTGCAATGCGCTCTTTTCCGGCGATCACACGCTCCTCATCCGTATCATTATGTAAGGCGATCATAAATTCTCCCCGGTAGTCAGAATCCACTACTCCGACACAATTTGCCGGGCGCAGTCCCTGCTTGGAGGCAAGACCGCTTCTTGCAAAAATCGCACCGAAATATCCTTCCGGTATTTCCATCGCAAGTCCTGTGCCGACCATCACTGTTTTGTGTGGTGGAATCACAGTATCCTCAGAACTTTTTGCATACAGATCATAGCCTGCCGCCTGACTGCTTCCCCTTGTCGGGAGTACTGCATCCGCATCAAGTTTTTTATATTGATCTTCATTTATATTCTCCATTCTAGCACAATCTGTCAGATATATTTTTTAATTAAATCTTAATTCTTCCGTACGTTTTTCCTGCAAATTATAAGGAACTCCTGCATTCTTAATCTTCCCAGCCAAGATTGCCATGTTCCATTTTCTTATCGCGGAGCATCAGGTCATTGACCGCCTCTTTTGCCGGTTTGTCCTCAAATAATACTTTGTTGACTTCCTCAATGATCGGCATATCTACACCGTATTTTTTGCAAGGGCGATCGCTGCTTTCGCAGAGTAGACACCTTCTACGACCATTTTCACTTCGTCCATCGCCTGCTGCATGGTGTAACCCTGTCCCATCAGCATTCCGGCTTTGCGGTTACGGCTGTGTTTACTCTCACAGGTCACGATCAGATCACCGATTCCGGTAAGTCCGTTTAACGTCTCCTGTTTTGCGCCCATCGTCACAGCAAGCTTGTTCATCTCAAACATTCCTCTGGTGATGAGTGCCGCTTTCGTGTTATCCCCATATCCCAGACCGTCTGCCATACCTGCTGCAAGCGCGATCACGTTCTTTAACGAACCGCCAAGTTCCATGCCAAGCACATCCGGGCTTGTATACACACGGAAAACGTTGTTCATGAAAATGTCCTGGATTCCCTCTGCAACAGCACGTTTTTTCGCTCCTGCTACAACTGCAGTTGGAAGTCCGATTCCAACTTCTTCCGCATGGCTTGGTCCACACATCACTGCAACCTCTGCCTGCGGGATCTCCTGCTCCACAATGTCAGTAAGCGGCATCAGTGTCTCTTCCTCGATTCCCTTAGCCACGCACACGATGATCTGTCCCTCTTTCACAAAAGGCGCCATGCTCTTTGCTGTGCTTCTTGTGAATACAGACGGCACTGCAAGGATCAGGTATACTTTTACCTGAAACCGCAGATTCCAGATCTGTTGTAAATTCCATATCTTCCGGCAGTTTTACCCCCGGAAGTTTCTGCACATGCTCATGTTTTTCTTTCAGCATGGTAATCTCATCTTCCACGATCGACCACACTGTCACTTTATTTCCATTGGTATGCAGTACTTTTGCAAGGGCGATCCCCCAGCTTCCTGCTCCTATGATCGCAACATCTGCCATTTTTTCTCACTCCAAATCAAAAATTATTTCTGCTCTTTCTTTTTTGCACCGATCTTATTCTCTGTGCTATTTGCAAGACGTCTGATATTTGCACGGTGCTGCCATACCCCTAAAATGGTAAAACAGGCTGTCACTATGTAAAATTCCGCACGGATTCCCATTGGAACTGTGATAATTCCTAGCTGTCCGTAAATGACCACCTGGACGAAAACACTGATCAGTCCTATGATTGAGCCGAGAGATACATATTTTGTCACTGCGCTGATCACCAGAAAAAAGTCCCATACTGACCGGTGCAACGATTGGAAATACTGCAAGCACCATTCCACCGGTACATGCAACTCCTTTTCCGCCTTTGAACTTCAGATAAAACGGAAAATTGTGTCCGAGCACCGCTCCAAAACCTGCGTACAGCTCCAGAAGAAGGATGTCTTCTGTATATGTTCTTCCAAAGATCAGTTTAACGGCTAACACTGCCGCTACTGTTTTTAAAAATATCACCAAGGCAGGTCACAAGTCCTGCCTTCCAGCCAAAGGTTCTTAAGGTGTTTGTCGCACCGGAATTGCCGCTTCTTTTGTGCGGATATCCACACCTTTCTTTTTCCCATAAAATAACCTGTTTCAAATAATCCGCAGGCGTAGCCGATCGCTACTGCAATTATCCTGGCGATGATCATTTTTTCATTTTCCTTTCTCTCTCATGATGATAAAACGAAGTGCAGTTCCCGAATCCGAAGGTATCACGGATACGGTTCTCCAGATATCTTGTGTAGGAGAAATGCATCAACTGTTTATCATTTACAAAGATCACAAAGGTTGGCGGTTTTACTGAAACCTGCGTCGTGTAATAAATACGCAGTCTCTTTCCTTATCCGATGGCGGCTGCTGCATCGCAACTGCCTCGGTAACGATTTCATTCAATACACCGGTTGCCACACGCATGCTGTTATTCTCTTCAATTACGACATCGATCGTCTCAAAAATCTTATTGAGACGCTGTCCTGATTTTGCA